>Ga0172382_10006332_pt1 | contig 17243 bp, 10 predicted proteins | sample Leawel138RmetaG_FD_122245 | JGI IMG/M metagenome (GOLD analysis project Ga0172382, IMG submission 122245) | Leachate microbial communities from a municipal landfill in Southern Ontario, Canada - Leachate well 138R metaG | ecosystem: Engineered > Solid waste > Landfill > Unclassified | place...
AGGTCTTTCACTAGCACCTCGGCCCTAGAACCTAGCACCTGCTTCTATTTCATCTGTTCCTGCACCAGTGTCAGGATGCGTTTGGCGGTCGATGAATTGTCGCGCTGACCTTCGGCATTCAGGACCGTCACATGCGTCTGGCCGCCGTCGGTTGCGCTCAATGCAATGCGGTACTGCTCGGCCGCTTCGGGGTCGTCGTCACCCCAGAATTTCAGCTTGGACAGCAGGCCGCGCTTCTTGTCCTCTTTGAACGGGTCGTTGTAGCGCACGTAGTAGAGGCCGCCGCTGCGATCGCGGTCCTCCACCGTGAAACCGACGCGATCCAGCGCGAGGCCGACTTCGCGCCAGGCGCGCGAAAAGCCTTCTTCGACGACGAGGGTGGCGGTGCCGTCGCCGGCGACCGTCATCCGCGCGCCGGGCGCACGCTGCTCCGGAGCCGGCTGCGCGACTTGCGCCGCCGCCCGCTCCTCGTCGCCGCCCAGGTACACCATCAGGCGCTTGAGCATTTCCGCTTCGAGTTCGGGGTCGGTGGGCCGTGGCTTCCAGATGGTGCCCTCACTGGAGTCGTTGCCGCCCTGCAGCACCTCTTCCATACCGCGGTGGGCGATGAATACCTCGGTCGTGCCGCTCGCGGCGCGCTCGAGGCGCACGCGGAAACGGTCGCGGGTCGCCGCCGCATAGAGGAAATCCAGCGCCCGGCCGATGGTGCGGCGAATGAAATCCTGCGGGATGTCGGCGCGGTTTTCGGCCCAGTCGGTCTCCAGGATACCTACCCTGGGATCGTCCATGGTCAGGAGAAAACCGTTCTGCAGCCAGAAGTCGCGGACCTTGGGCCAGATCTCCTGGGCCGGAGCCTGCACCACCAGCCACTGTTTGTCGCCGGTGCGTTCGATGTGCATGTTGTCCGGCTGCACCAGCACACCGCTGCTACCGGGCGTGGCTTGGCGGCGCTGCTCGCCGGAGGCGTACTGCGAATAGGTCGTCGAGGTGCCGCCCGGAACGACGAGCGCGTCCTCGATGCCGGCGCTGCTGAGGTCCGGGGGAATCTCCAACGGCGCCTCCGAGCGACTTTCTTTGTAGTCGGCCTTCTTGCCGGTCACCTTCTGCCAGGTACCACAGGCGCTGAGGCCGGCGACCAGGACGGCCAGCAGCAGGAAGCGAACGTGCAAAGCAATGTTCTTCATTGGGTATCCCGAAGGTTCGATTGATTCATTCAGTGGTTCAGAGCACGCCGGCCTGCGCCAGCGCGGCGCGGACGCTGTCCCGGTACTGCGGCGACAAGGGCGTGAGCGGCAAACGTATACCGGGCGGAATCAGCCCCATCTGATGCAGCGCCCATTTCACCGGGATCGGGTTTGCCTCGACGAACAGGTCCCGGTGCAATCCGTGCAACGGCGCGTCGATTGCCTCGGCGCGCGCGCGGTCGCCCGCCTGCGCGGCGACGCACAGCCGATGCATCGCCGCCGGCGCCACGTTCGCGGTCACCGAAATCACACCCTTGCCGCCGAGCAGCAGGAATTCGCAGGCGGTCGCGTCGTCACCGCTGTACAGGTCCAGACGCGTGCCGCAGCGGTCGAGGATCTCTTGCGCGCGGCCGAGGTCTCCGGTCGCCTCTTTCAGGCCGACGATATTGGAAATGGTCGATAAGCGCTCGACCGTCCCGGGCAGCATGTCGCAGGCGGTCCGGCCGGGCACATTGTACAGAATCTGCGGGATGGGCACTGCCTCGGCAACGGCCTTGTAGTGCAGGTACAGGCCTTCCTGCGTGGGCTTGTTGTAATACGGCGTGACGAGCAGGCAGGCGTCGGCGCCGGCCTTGAGGGCACAGTGGGTCAGCCGGATCGCCTCGGTGGTGGAGTTCGCGCCGGTGCCGGCGATGACCGGTATCCGGCCGGCGGTCAGCTCCACCGTGCGCCGAATCAGCTCGCAATGTTCGTGCTCGTCCAGCGTGGCCGATTCGCCCGTGGTGCCCACGGCGACGATCGCGTCCGTGCCCTGTCCGATATGAAACTCGATCAGTTTCGCCAGACTCTCGTCGTCGATCGCGCCGTCGTCCCGCATCGGAGTCACCAGCGCGACCATACTGCCGTGGAACATGCAACCTCTCCGGGGGCTGGAAAAACCCGGCCATATTACAGTAAGGCAGGTGCCAGGTTCTAGGTGCTAGGACCGAGGGAAGGCCTTCCCCCTTCCCCTCGGCCCTAGCACCTAGAACCTCGGCCCTGATTTAAGTAGCATTCACCCGCCTCGACCCCGGAAGCCCGCACATGTCGCAAGAAGAATCCAAGTCCATCCGCGAAATCCGCATCAACCCCATCGTGCCCAGTGAATCGGTGCTGGTGGCGACGGCGCGTTCGATGCGCCCGCGCAAGGCGGAAGACCCGGCGCCGCGCGACACCCGCCGGCACGTCGATACCTGCCCGTTCTGTACCGGCAACGAACACATGACGCCGCCGACCATCGCCGCCTATCCGGACGATGCGAACTGGCAGGCGCGCATCGTGGAAAATCTCTATCCGGTGCTCGGCGACGACCGCGCCACCGGCAGTTTGGTATTCGGACTCCAGCACGCCATCGAGGGTTATGGCCGCCACGAGGTCATCATCGACCATCGTCAGCACGGCATCGCCCTGCACGAGATGAGCGAAGAACATCTGGTCTTGCTGTTCGGCGCCTATCAGGAGCGCATGACGCAGCTCTACGCCAACGATCCGCGTATCCGCTATGTACTGGTGTTCAAAAATTTCGGTCCGGCCGCAGGCGCCAGCATTGCCCACACCCACAGCCAGATCATTGCCATGCCGGTCGTGCCGGAGAATGTCTACAACGAGGTCACCCAGAGCCGCACGCACTACCAGAAACACCATCAGTGCATCTTCTGCTCGTTGATCGACGAGGCGTTGACCTTCGAGGCGACCATCTACGACCGCAACTCCGGCCAGATCCGCCGGCGCATCAATGTCGGCCAATACGTCGTCGAGCGCGGCGAGCATTTCATCGCTATCAAACCCTTTGCCAGCCGCTACGAATGGGAAGTGCACGTCCTGCCGCTGGTGCACCAGGCCAACTTCCTCGCCATTACCGAAGCGCATCGCGCCGATCTGGCGCGCGTCCTGCGTCGCACCATGGCGCGACTGGATGCCGTGATCGGCGGTGCGCAATACAATTTCTTCCTGCACTCCAAGCCGCGTGGGGAAGAGTTCGCCGATTGCGACGCCAGTTATCACTGGCATCTCGAGATCTGTCCGCGCACCAGCATCCCGACCGGCTTCGAACTCGGTTCCGGGTTGTTCGTCAGTACGACCAGTCCCGAGGAGGCCGCGGAGCGGTTGCGGGCGGTCGACCTGGACAGTCCGTCCGCGTGATCGAGCCCGCGCCGACGCGCATTCCGCCACAAAAAAAGGTGCTACACTGGCGCGCATCGAACCCCGCCGGTCAGCCATTCGCCACCCGTTTTCCCGAGCCGCCATGAGCACACCCAAACAGAATTTCCTCGTAGTCTCCGCGGTCGGACTGGATCGGCCGGGCCTGGTCAACGAACTGTCCCGCTGCGTCCTGGACAACGGTTGCAACATCGCGGACAGCCGGATGACGGTACTGGGCGGGGATTTCGCCGTGATTCTGCTGGTCACCGGCAACTGGAACGCGGTCGCCAAGCTGGAGGACCAGCTGCCCGCACTGGCCGAACGCATGGCCATGACCATCACGAGCCGGCGCACCGCCTACCGCGAGAGCGGTCGCAACCTGCTGCCCTACGCCGTGGACGTGGTCGCGCTCGACAACCCCGGCATTGTTCATAACCTGGCGAATTTCTTCTCCACCCGCGAGATCAACATCCAGGACCTCACCACCACCAGTTATGCGGCGCCGCATACGGGTACGGCGATGTTCTCGGTGCACATGCGCGTCGACATCCCGGGCAAGCTGCATATCGCGACCCTGCGCGACGAGTTCATGGACTTCTGCGATCAGCTCAACCTCGACGCCATCATCGAACCGATCAAAGGCTGACCGCAACGGAACGGCGATGAGCAGCGTCAGCCTCGGCAAGAAAGTCCCGGATTTCCGCCTTGCCGCCACCGGCGGTGGCAGCTTCCGTCTCGCCGACCACAAGGGCTCGCTGCTGGTCCTCTACTTTTATCCCAAGGACAGCACCCCCGGCTGCACCCTGGAAGGGCAGGACTTCCGCGACCGGCACACCAAGTTCAAACGCCAGAACGCGCTGATCTTCGGCATCTCGCGCGACAGCCTCGCCGCGCACGAAAAGTTCAAGGCCAAACAGGAATTCCCCTTCGAGCTGCTGTCGGATACGGACGAAAAGGTCTGCCGCCTGTTCGACGTCATCAAGGAGAAGAACCTGTACGGCAAAAAGGTCATGGGCATAGAACGCAGCACCTTCCTGATCGACGCCGCCGGCGTGCTGCGTGCGGAATGGCGCAAAGTCAAAGTCCCCGGCCACGTCGATGAAGTGCTGGCAGCGGTGAAAGCGCTGGGCAAGGCCTGACTGCGCAAAACGAACTTTAACCGCGAAGGACGCAAAGGCGCGCGAAGGAAAAATCTGGACAGTGTCGAAAGACGAGGAATCGCCGATTAATTTGTCATTCCGAGGACGCCTTGACCTGAAGGGTCAGACACTCATAACGAAGCCTCAAGGAACTCTATGGGCGGGACGACGAAGCAATCTCCGAATGGTTGGTTCCACGGTCCGGAGATTGCTTCGCTTCGCTCGCAATGACGGCTTCAATCAACTGCAAGGCCCGCTCCTGAACGTCTCCGCAAATGTTGATCACGCGTTTACATTCATCAAGCTTTTCCTTTGCGCGCCTTCGCGTCCTTCGCGGTTAAATTTATCTCCCCCCGCTACCCGCCTATTGAGGCAGAGGTCACTTTGAGCAGGAAAGAATTCACCGGCAAGCGTCTGTTCGTGTTGGACACCAACGTGCTGATGCACGATCCGACCGCGTTGTTCCGTTTCAAGGAGCACGACGTGTTCCTGCCCATGGCGGTACTCGAGGAACTCGACAACGCCAAGGTCGGGATGACCGAAGTCGCGCGCAACGTGCGCCAAGTGAATCGCTTCCTCGACGAGCTGACCTGCCGCGCCACACATAAGGACATCGAGGCCGGCCTGCCGCTGAACAACGGCTCGACCCCTCTCAACGGTCAGGCGGCCGGCGCGCTCTACATCCAGACGCATACGCTGGCGGCCGAACTGCCGTCCGGCATGCCCGGCAGCAAGAAGGACAACAGCATCCTCAGCACCGCGCTGGCGCTGAAGGCGGAACGTCCGGAGGTCTCTGTCACTCTGGTGTCGAAGGACATCAACCTGCGCATCAAAGCAGCGGTGCTGGGCATCCACGCAGAGGATTACTTCAACGACCAGGTGCTCGAAGACGTCAATCTCCTGTATTCGGGCAGATCCGAACTGGGCGAGGACTTCTGGGAGACGCACGGCGCCGATATGGAGTCCTGGCAGGAGGCGGGGCGCAGTTTCTACCGCGTGCACGGACCGCTGGTGGACGGCTGGCATCCCAACCAATGTCTGTCGCTCGGCGGCAGTCGTCAGATGGAGGCCATGGTCCGCGGTCGCGACGGCGACAGCGCGGTGCTGGAAGTGGCGCACGACTACCGCAAAACCAGTCACGCCGTCTGGGGCATCAACGCGCGCAACGTCGACCAGAATTTTGCGCTGAATCTGCTCATGGACCCGGACATCGACTTCGTCAGCCTGGTCGGCCAGGCGGGCACCGGCAAGACGCTGCTGACGCTCGCCGCCCGTCTCGCGCCGGTGCTCGACGACAAGCGCTACAGCGAGATCATCATGACCCGCGTGACCATCCCGGTCGGCGAAGACATCGGTTTCCTGCCCGGCACCGAAGAGGAAAAGATGACGCCCTGGATGGGCGCCTTGATGGACAACCTCGAGGTGCTGACGAAGTCCGACCAGGGCGGCGATTGGGGACGCGCCGCGACCAACGACCTGCTCGCCAGCCGCATCCGCATCCGCTCGCTGAACTTCATGCGCGGCCGCACTTTCCTCAACAAATATCTGATCCTCGACGAGGCCCAGAACCTGACCTCGAAACAGATGAAGACCCTGATCACCCGCGCCGGCCCCGGCACCAAAGTGATCTGTCTCGGCAACATCGCGCAGATCGACACGCCCTACCTGACCGAGACGAGTTCCGGCCTGACCTACGTCGTCGACCGCTTCAAGCACTGGGAGCACAGCGGCCACATCATCCTGCGTCAGGGCGAGCGTTCGCGGCTGGCGGATTTTGCTTCGAATAATCTATAGCCTGCAAAAAAGAACAACTTTTACCGCGAAGGACGCGAAGGCGCGCGAAGGAAACGCGTATTCAATGTAACACCACTGTGGCACGCCAATGCGGGGATGCACAGGAGCACGGTATTGGCACTGAGTGTGGAATACTGTCAATTCTCAGAACGCCGGCGCTAAGATTTAAAACCTCCACGCCGCGGCTTAATCGAACGTGTGATTGGAATCACGCTCAAGTGGATTAGTCGAAGTTGCCCGCTTATGGTTTTCCTTCGCGCGCCTTCGCGGTTAAAGTCGGTTTAATGTCTCCATGCACCCAACCTCCACACTCGTTCAGACGGCCTACCAGAAATCCGTAGAGTTGCTGCGGCGCAATCTGACGCCGAACGGCGTCATGGCGGCCGGTGTCTCGTCGCTCGCCGAGCGGCGCAGTTATACAGGCATCTTTGGCCGTGACGCGTCGATCTGCGCGCTGGGTATGGTGCACAGCGGCGATCCCACGCTGATTCAAGGTGCGCGCGATGGCCTGCTCACGCTCGCGAACCACCAGGCCGACAATGGGCAGATACCCAAGTTCGTCGATCCCGCCACGGGCGATGCGGACTTCTGGTATGTGGGCTGCATCGACGCCACGCTCTGGTGGCTCGTCGCAGTCGAGCACCTGAGCCGGTATACGGCCGATCCGGCCCTGACGTCGAGGCTGCGGCTCAACATCGACAAGGCGCTGTCCTGGCTGCACGGCCAGGAACACCCGCAGTTCGGCCTGCTGCAGCAGAACGAGGCGAGCGACTGGGCCGACATCATGCCGCGCTCCGGTTTCGTGCTCTATACCAATGCGCTCTGGTACCGCGTCAAGACGCTGTACGGATTGGCGCACGCCGAACCGACGCGACTGCACTTCAATCAACTCTTCCATCCGTTCTCCGGCCCCTTGCCGGAGCTGAAACGGCTGCGGTTGCTTACGCATTACCCGCGCACGCGCGCTGCGCAGAGCGCGCTCTATCTGAGCTTCGTCAACCTCTCGCGCTGGGGCGACGAAGGCGATGTCTTCGGCAACCTCCTCGCGCTGCTGTTCGGCCTCGCCGACGATGCGGCGACTGCGCGCGTGCTGCATGCGCTGGAGCAGGCGAAGATCGATCTGCCCTACCCTGTCGTGGCGCTGCTCGATCCGATTCACACGCAGGACCCGCTGTGGCGGGGCTACATGAGCCGTCACCGGCAGAACCTGCCGCACCAGTACCACAACGGCGGCATCTGGCCATTCGTCGGCGGCTTCTGGGTGGTCGTTCTGAGCATGACGGGCGAGCGGCAACGGGCCGAACGGGCGTTGGAGGCCCTCGCCGCAGCGAATCGCCTCAATGACTGGCAGTTCAACGAATGGCTGCACGGTAAGACCGGCGAACCGAGCGGCATGGCCGGACAGTCCTGGAACGCGGCGACTTACATCCTGGCGTACCATGCGTTGCAGCACGGCGTGCTTTGATACGGACAGGAAGATCCAACCGTACAGGGCCGTGAGGCGGCTCCGATACGGATCGAAAACTTTAACCGCCAAGGACACGAAGGCGCGCGAAGGACAACCGTTTTTAGGCAGCTACCTTGCCATCAACTCGGATCCACCGCCTTCGTGGTGGCAGACCGCATATAGCGGGTCATCGGAATGCAGTGCGCTTATACATGGATCCCGGCCTACGCCGGGATGACGTCGCTGAGTTCTGCGGTCAACAAGAGACAGTGGTTTTTGACGCCGTAGTGGGTTCCTTTGCGCGCCTTCGTGTCCTTGGCGGTTAAAGGTTTTTACGCCGATTCCGGCTCCCTTTCATGCTCCAACGAACGCGGCCAGGCCTTGAGCACGGCCTGCACCAGGGTTGCGAGCGGGATGGCGAAGAACACGCCCCAGAAGCCCCAGATGCCGCCGAACAGTAGCACGGCGACGATGATGGCGACAGGGTGGAGATCCACGACCTCGGAGAACAACACCGGAACCAGCACGTTGCCATCGAGCGCCTGAATGATCAGATAGGCGACGAGGACCCAGGCGAACTCCGCGCCCCAGCCGAACTGGAAATAGGCGATCAGGGCCACCGGCACGGTCGCCAGCGTGGCGCCGATGTAAGGGATGATCACCGAGAGGCCCACCAGCGTCGCCAGCAGCACAGTGTACTGCAGCCCCATGAGGCTGAAGGTCGCGTAGGTCACGGCGCCGACGATGAAGATCTCCCAGACCTTGCCACGGACGTAGTTGCCGATCTGTCGATCGACGTCGCTCCATACCGTGGTCGCCAAGGCACGCTCGCGCGGCAGGAAGCCGCTGATCCAACCAAGAATGCGCCGCTTGTCCTTGAGAAAAAAGAACACCAGCATCGGCACCAGGATCAGGTAGACCAGGAGCACCACCAGCCCGACCAGCGAGGCGACCGACAGCGACAGCGCGCGCTGCCCGAGCGCGCCGACCTCGGTGCGCACCGCGGTGATCATCTGGGCGATCTGTCCCTCGGTGACGAAATTCGGATATTTCTCCGGCAACAGCAACAGGGCCTGGTGGCCACGCGCGATCATCTCCGGAAGCTGTTGCACGAATTGAGTCAGCTGATGCGAGAGGCGTGGCAGCAGCCCGAGCAGCACGAACAGCAGGACGGCGATGAACACCAGGAACACGAGGGTCACGGCCAGCGTACGACGCACGCCGCGTAACTCCAGCCGACGCACGACACCTTCCAGCAGATAGGCGATAACGACGCTGGCCAAGACCGGCGCCAGCATGTCGCCAAGGACCAGCACCAGCGCGAACCCGGCGACCAGTACCAGCGCCAGCGCCACCACTTGCGGATTGCTGAGATGCCGGCTAAACCATTCGCGGATGCTGTGCACAAGCTGACCTCGCTGCCAAGTTGGGCAGCAGTGTAACCGAGGCTCGCGTCCGCAACTACCGGCCGGCGTCGCTCGGGACCAGCAGTGCGAACGGCATCGTGGCGAACAGATCGGCGGCCGGGATGCGCACGCCGGTATCGCCCGGCGTCGCCGCGACCGAGCCGCGGGTGAGGAGATTCACCCAGTTCGACGTAGAGAGCGGCAATTCCACGAAGCTGTCCGTCCAGACCGCGCGACCGACCGGCAAGGCGATATTCCCTTGCAGAAGGCGAAAGCAGAGTCGTGGCACGACGACTGCCACCAGCGACTCGCCCTGGCGGCGCGCAAAGGCGCAGAGGTGCTCCGCCTGGGTGCCGACGCAGGACAAGGGCAGATAATCACCGTCCCTGAACAGCGCTTCGGCATCGCGCCGTAGGCTCAGTATCTTCCACAACAGATAAAGCTTGATGCGGCCATCCTGCAGATTTTCCAGGAGTCCACGCAGACGCTCATCGAAGGCCGAGTCCTCGAGCGCATCCATCCCGATCAGCTCGTCCAGCACGGCTTGGCGACGCTGGTAGTCGACCGGTCGACGGTTGTCCGGATCGACCAGACTGAAGTCCCATAGCTCGGTGCCCTGATAGGTGTCGGGCACACCGGGCGCGCAAAACTTCAGCACCAGCTGCGACAGACTGTTGAGCGCGCCGAACCAGGCGATCGGCCGATGGAATCCGCGCAGATCGGCGAGAAATTTGCTGTTGCGCGGCGCCAGCACGCCGCGCACGAACTGGCTGACGGCCTCTTCGTATTCCGGGTTCGGATTGATCCAGGAGGTTTCGACCTTGGCCTCGCGTATCGCCTTGAGCATATAGGCATCGACCCGATCGCAGAGCGCTGCCAGCGTTGCTCCATCGTCATCCTGCTCTGCGAAGGGCCAGACGCCGATCAGGGTCTGATAGAACAGGTACTGGTCGTTGCGGCTCGGCAGCTCGCGCTGTTCGAGATGGCGGGTCCTGCTGCGGTTGAAGCGGTGCCAGCGCGACAACACCCGCCGCCAGGCGTCGGGCATTTCCGATAGCAGGTCGATACGGGTACGCACGTCCTCGCTGCGTTTGCTGTCGTGCGTCGAGGTGCCCAGCATGGCGTGCGGCCAGTACTTGCAGCGGGCCTCGTTGGCGCGATGAAACGCCTCCACGGAGGTTCCGTAGCGCTGCGGATCGCCACCCACTTCGTTGAGCGAGACCAAGCGGTTGTAGATGTAGAAGCTGGTGTCCTCCAGCCCTTTGGCCATGACCGGCGCGGAATACTGCTGAAACTTGCGGGCAAAGGCGACCACCGAGGCGCGGTAGTCCGGCAACTTGTCGTCCGCGACGCGCGCACTCAGCAGATCGTGCAGAAAGTCGAAGACACTGACATCGGCGTCCCAACTGCGCTTTTTCGCCTTGGAAACCGCCCAGTCGATATAACGCAAGTCGTGCGGCGAAGCGCCTTCCTCGGTGACGTAGCTGCGGTACACGGGAAAACAGGCGACCACCTCGGTCAGCGCACGGCGCAGATTGTTGAGTGTGTAATCGCAGGTATAGCGGTCCGCCTGTGCGATGCGGCTGGCCTGGTTGGCGAGCACATTGAGTTCGCTGGCGAGCGCACCCCGCATAATGCCGATCTTGGCGCGATAGACGATCTCCTCGAAGTCGGCCCGTACGTCGGTAAAACTGCGGTAGGTGCGCTGCAGCTTGTCGGCGCTGTCCGCGGCGACGAACAGGCCGTTGACCAGATTGCCGAACTCGTAGCCGGTGGTGCCATGCACCGGCCAATGCTCCGGCAGGTTCTCGTGGTCGGCGAGGATCTTCTCGACGACGACATAGAGCGCCAGGGGTGAGTCGGCCTCGCCGGCGCCGAAGCGCTGTTGCAGACGCGTGAAATAGCCGACCGGGTCGTAGAGGCCATCGGGATGGTCGATGCGCAGACCGTCGACCTTGCCGGCGGCCAACAATTCGAAGATCAACCGGTGCGCGGCCTCGAACACGGCGTTGTTCTCCATGCGCAACGCGGCCAGATCGTTGATGTCGAAAAAACGCCGGTAATTGATTTCGTCCGAGGCGACGCGCCAGTACGCCAGCCGGTAGCTCTGCGCCGCAATCAACGCGTGCAGCCGGTCGACCCCGTGGCCGGCGCCCTCGTCGCCATTGATTTCGGCGACATTGGCGGCGATGAAGGCGGCGATGATCGGGTTGTCCCCCTGTAGTCGCGCCAATTGGCTCTTGTACACCTCTTTGTCGCGCTGGCGTTCGGCGACCCGTTCCGGACGCGGCTCGTCGCGCGCGGGCAGGTGGCCGAAGGCGGTGACCAGCGCCTGAAACGCCAGCAGCTGCGGATCTTCGGCACTGAGCCGGGTGCCCAGCAGCTCCAGGCGATGGCCGAGGATGCGCGGATATTCGCGCGGATCGATCGGGAACCGGTGTTCGAAATAGAGGATGCTGAATGCGCCCGTCTCCGCTTCGAACGCGAGTCGCAGATCGCCGCTGTCGAGCACGCGCCCGTAGTGGTCGCCGAGTACCGGCAGCAACAGCTTGTGGCCGGCCGCCGCGTGCCGGGTGTCCCAGTCGATGTCGAAGTACGCCGCGTAGATCGACACCGGCCCGTTCTCCAGGACATCCAACCACCAGGCGTTGTCGCTGCCCATCACCGCCATGTGATTCGGCACGGTGTCGATGATCAGGCCCATGTCCGCGGCGCGCAGCGCGTCGGCGAAGCGGTCGAAGTCTTCGGGCGTGCCGATCTCCGGATTCAACGCCGAATGATCGACGACGTCGTAACCGTGCAGGCTGCCCGGCCGCGCCTTGAGAAAGGGCGATGCGTAACAATGGCTGATACCCAGACGCGCGAAATAGGCAACCAGAGCGGTCGCCTGCTCGAAACGGAAATCGCCGTGGAATTGCAAACGGTAAGTCGCACGCGGGATCCGCAGCGGGCGCTGCAGCGCGATCGGGGCAGCCTCGGGCGCGGCCGTCACGGCGCCGACCCGCTCGGCATGCAGCGCCTCGGCGACGGCGCATACGCGGCTGTCCTGGACCCAGTCCTCGAGCGCGAGCGGCAGCTTGTACTGCCAGTTGGGATATTGCCCGGTGGTGCCCGGCAGATTGATCTGCTGAAGTTGTTCCAGCAGATCTTCGAGACGCACCAGCAGGAGTTTGGCGGGCGTGCGCGCGAGGAACAGATGCACGGCGCGAATCAGCTCCGCGTTCAGTTCGGCGCCGGTGGCGGATACCGGCGACAAGCCTTCCGGCAACAGCGCCTGCTGTTCCAGGGCCATCAGCAGCCGCGTGCGGTCCTCCGCTCGCTGCAGGATCTGGGTCTGACGGATCTCCTCGGCCGGGAACAGCGACAAGCGGCCGCGCAATTCAAGATCCGCGCCCTGCCAGAACCCGGTCAGGGTCGGCAGATCGTGGGTGCTGACCGTGACCAGCGCCTGGCTTGGATAGGCCGCGGGCGGTACGAAGGCGCCCGCGTCGTCCTTCTCGAAATAGAACACCCGATAGGACAGCACGCCGGCCGCGGCGAGGCGTTCGGACAGGCCCTCCGGGACGGTACCGAGATCCTCTCCGACCACCAGGCAGGCATTGCGCTGGCTCTCGAGCGCGAGAATGCCGAGCAGATCCTCGAGCGGGTAGGCGACGTAGCTGCCCGCCTCCGGCGTCCGACCCGCCGGGATCCAGAACAGCCGTTGCAGCGCCATGACGTGATCCAACCGGATGGCGCCCGCGTGGCGCATGTTCTCGCGCAACAGACCGATGAAGCAGGCGTAGCCGCTCTCGAATAGTTTGTCCGGACGCATGGGCGGCAGGCCCCAGTTCTGCCCCCTGAGGTTGAAGTCATCCGGCGGCGAGCCGATCTCGGCGTCCAGTGCATAGAGCGCGGGATTCGCCCAGACCTCCGCGCCACCGTGATCGCTGCTGAGCGCGACGTCCAGATAAAGGCCTATGCCGAGGCGGCGTTCCAATGCGGTACGGCCGGCCGTGGCCAGCTGCAACTCGGCCTGCCAGTACAGCCAGGCGAAGAACTCCACCCGCACGGCCGCCTGTTCGGCGAACGCGGCGACCGCCGGTGCGGCCGGGTCCTGGAAGGCCGCGGGCCAGCCGGGCCAACCGCCAAGTCGGCCCTGGTCCCGGAAATGCTCCTGCAGTGCGTCAAAGCGCGCCTGGTTCCGCAACGTGGGACCGCGTTCCGCGCAGAAGGCGCGAAACGCCTGCGCGCGTGCGTCGTCATTCGCCAGGTGTCGTTCGCGGAAGCACTCATATAGTCGTTCCAACAGGTCGAGCTTGAGTTCGGCCACCTGCGCATACTGAATACGCTCTTCACTGCGGAGGCCGCGCAAGTGCGCCTGGAAGGCCGCGTCGTTCGAGGCCGCCTGCGTCGCGGCGCAGGCGGCGAACTCCTCGATCGCCTCGAGATCCAACAACAGCAGATTCAGAAACAGCCGGCTCGACGGGCTATAGGGGCTCGCGTGCAAGGGATTGGCCGGGAACAGCGCGTGCAGCGGGCTGACGCCGACCACGTCCGCGCCGAACTCCGCGGCGCGCTCGACCAGCTGCGTCAGGTCGCTGAAGTCGCCGATGCCCCACTGGCGCTGCGTGCGCAGGGCATAGAGCTGCACCGCGAAACCCCAGACCCGGCGCTCGCCAAGGATCGCCTCGGGCTGATAACAACGCTCGGGCACGATGATCAGCGACTGCTCGGCGCGCACGTCGTCCGCACGGAGTTCGAAACGGTGATAGCCGAGCGGCAGCGCACCGGCCAGCGTCGCAGGCAAGGCGAACGCATAACGCCGGTAGGCGACGCCGCCGAGCAGGACGCGATCGACGGCGGTCAGCGTCTCAGGGTGCAGTTCGCCGCTGTGCTGCGCGCCGCTTTCCAGCGTCAGCGTCCAGTGCAGCGTAGCGGACGCCTGATGCTCGGGCAGGCTGAGCACGATCTGCGGCCCGCGACCTTCGCGCTGCACCGACACCGGCGGGAGCCAGCGTTGCCAGTGCCGCGCCGCGCGCTCCTCCCAGGCCTGCTGCAATTCCGCGTCCGTGCTGCAGGCGACGCCCATGGCCGTCAGCAGCGCGCGTTTGGTATCCGGCGTGACCTCGTGCCGCGCGCCGTGAATGTCACGGTATTCGGTGGCGATCCCGTAACTCTCGCAAAGACGGTCCAGCGACTCCGATGCGGCCATTTCAGTGTTCCGCAGGCCCGGGGTCGAGCCACCAGGTCGTCGTCCAGGGCGGCAATTCGCCCTGCGTCAGCGCAGCGGCAACCTGCGGGTCCGGGACATAGAGCGGCTGTCCGGCGGGATGCGTCAGCCCGGTCAGGGGCCGGTCCGCGAGATTCGCCAACAGCAACAGGCGCGCCGCGTCTCGCAGATGCCAGCCGACTTCCAGCCCGCCTTCGCCATGCAACCGGAAATAGCTCTCGGCGGGGCCGCGCGACAGGCGCGGCACGATCTCGCGTTGGCGGAGATGCAGCAGATCGCGATAGAAGGCCAGCCAGTCCTGATGCTGTGGCTGCGCCAGCAGCGCCCAATCGAGGCGTGAACGCTCGAAGGTCTCGGGCGCGTTGGGATCGGGAATGGCCTCGCGCGCCTCGGCGCCGGCGAAGCGTGCGAAGCGGTCGAACTCGCGGCGGCGACCCTCGGTCACGGCGGCCGCCAGCTCCGCGCCGAAATCGCAGAAGAACAGAAAGGGCTGCGGGGCGCCGAACTCCTCGCCCATGAACAGCAGCGGCGGCGCCGGCGCCAGCAACAGAATGGCGGTCGTCGCCCGCACCACCCGCGGCGCCGCCAGGCTGGTCAATCGTTCGCCGAAGGCGCGGTTACCGATCTGATCGTGATTCTGCTGAAAGGCGACGAAGGCGGTCGTCGGCAACTGCGCGCTCGGCTCGCCGCGCGGCCGGCCGTCGCGGTAAGGCGACGCCTCGCCCTGGTAGGCAAAACCCTCGCTGAGGCAACGCCCGAGATACCAGAGAGGTCGCCCGGCGTAATCCGCGTAATAGCCGTCGGCCTCGCCGGTCGCCAGCACGTGCAGTGCGTGATGTATGTCGTCGTTCCATTGCGCACTGAAACCGCCGGCGCCCTCCGGACCGGTACGCAGATAGTGGGCGCGGTTGTCGTCGTCCTCCAACACCAGGTGGATGGCGCGTTCGCGCCCGGGCCCTGCCTGCACGGCGGCGGCGAGTTCCTCCAGCAGGTCCGGTCGCGAATCGTCGATGATGGCGTGGACGGCGTCGAAGCGCAGGCCGTCGAAATGGAACTCCTCGAGCCAGTAGAGCGCGTTGTGGATGAAGAAATCGCGCACCGTGCGGCTGTCCGGACCATCGAAGTTCAACGCCGCGCCCCAGGGCGTGTGGTGACGCTCGGTGAAAAAGCGTTTGGCATAGAGATGCAGGTAATTGCCTTCGGGCCCGAAGTGGTTGTAGACGACGTCGAGAAACACCATCAACCCACGCAGGTGCGCCGCCTGGATCAGGCGCTTGAGGTCGTCCGGGCTGCCGTAACGGCTGTCCGGCGCGAACGGCAGCACGCCGTCATAGCCCCAGTTGCGCGCGCCGGGAAAATCGGCGAGCGGCATCAGTTCGACGGCGGTGACGCCCACGGCGGCCAGATGATCGAGTCGTTCGGCGACACCGGCGAAGTCGCCCGCGGGCGAGAAGCTGCCGACGTGCAATTCGTAGATGACGGCCTCTTCCCAGGGCCGGCCACGCCAGTCGCCATCGCGCCAGTCGAACGCCTCGGGATCGGTCACCTCGCTGGGACCCTGGACGTCGTCGGGGTTGCGGCGCGCCGCCGGATCGGGAACATGCTGCCCGCCGTCGATACGGAAGCGATAGCAACTCCGTGCATTCGCGCCCGGCGCAGTGAGCTCGAACCAGCCGCCCTCCTGCGTCGCCATCGGCAGGTAGTGTTCGGCGTCGTCGCCACGCAAGCAGAGTTCGACGCCTTTCGCGTCGGGGGCCCAGAGGCGGAAACGGACGCCCCCGGTATTGACCAGTTCCGCGCCGAACGGCATGCGATGGCGCCGCTTCATTCCGCGTTTCTCGGCTCGATCAGCAGCACCAACGAGCGCGCGGACAGTGGAAAGTTCGCCTGTCGCCATTCGACCCCGGTGCCGTCGATCACGCCGTGCTCCAGGTCGTTGGTGTTGATGACGATGTGCCAGGGCGTCCGGTCCGCCGCACGCGCCGGCAGGGTGAAGTCGATGTCCTCGTAGTGCGCGTTCAACAGCAGCAGGAAATTTTCGTCGCTCACGGGAAGGCCATTCCGGTCCGTGTCGTTCAAGGCCTCGCCGCGCAGCAGCACGCCGAGGCACCGCGCGAACGAATCCGACCATTCCTGATCGCTCATTTCCTCGCCGCGCGGATTGAGCCAAAGGATGTCTTCATTGCCGGCGCCATGGATCCGGCGACCGAGGAAATATTTGCGGCGGCGGAATACCGGATGGTTCTTGCGCAGCTGGATCAGGCTGCGCACGAAGGTCAACAGCGGTCGCGCGTCTTCCAGCGTCGACCAGTCGATCCAGCTGAGTTCGTTGTCCTGGCAATAGACGTTGTTGTTGCCCTTTTGCGTATGGCCCAGCTCGTCGCCGGCCAGCAGCATCGGCACGCCCTGGGAAAGCAGCAGGGTCGCCAGCAGATTGCGCTGCTGCCGCGCGCGCAGCGCCAGGATCTCGGGGTCGTCGGTTTCGCCTTCGGCCCCGCAGTTCCAGCTGTGGTTGTCGTTACTGCCGTCGCGGTTTTCCTCGAGGTTCGCCTCGTTGTGTTTGTCGTTGTAACTGACCAGGTCGCGCAGCGTGAAGCCGTCGTGCGCCGTGATGAAATTGATGCTGGCGTAGGGCCGTCGGCCGTTGTGGGCGTAAAGGTCGCTGGAACCGGTCAGGCGATAGCCGAGTTCGCCGATCACGCCGCCCTCGCCCTTCCAATACTGCCGGACGGCGTCGCGGTACTTGCCGTTCCATTCCGCCCAGCCGACCGGAAAGTTGCCGATCTGGTAGCCGCCCTCGCCGAGGTCCCAGGGCTCGGCGATCAGCTTGGTCTGCGACAACACTGGGTCCTGGTGGACGATGTCGAGAAAGGCGCCGAG
>Ga0172382_10006336_pt1 | contig 17237 bp, 14 predicted proteins | sample Leawel138RmetaG_FD_122245 | JGI IMG/M metagenome (GOLD analysis project Ga0172382, IMG submission 122245) | Leachate microbial communities from a municipal landfill in Southern Ontario, Canada - Leachate well 138R metaG | ecosystem: Engineered > Solid waste > Landfill > Unclassified | place...
GCCCCACTCTCTCCACTCACAATTAAGGGGTCTCCCTTGAGAGGGGTAGCATAGACCCGCATTCCCCGTGCTGCAATATAATCGGGGACACAGAGGAAGGCATCGGCGGTATCTTTGAGAACCTTCCAGGCAATCTCACTGGGCTCTCCACAAGCTAATCCCGCCATAATGGTATCGAGGGCTCCTTTAACGGTATGCGTTGCACCGTCACCCTCTTGGGCACTACTAAAGAGACAGGCAGCGTTATCGGGTTCCACCACAATACACTTAGGGGCATTTCTGCCACATAAGCTGTAATAGTAGCCAATAACAGCCGCAGCCAAAGCCCCTACTCCCGCTTGAACAAAAACATGGGTAGGTTTGACAATCCCTTGTCCACTAAACTGCTCCTGTATCTCAGCCATCATCGTCATATAACCTTGCATTATCCAAATGGGAATTTTTGTATAGCCTTGCCAGCTAGTATCACTAATAACTTCCCAGCCATATTTAGCGGCATCTAGGTTAATCTGTTTGACAGCATCATCGTAGTTACCCTCAATAATCTTTACTGTAGCTCCGTAACTCCTGATGGCTTCAATTCTTAGCTGGCTGGTATCACTATGGACATAAATAACACTCTTGTGGCCAAGTTTCTGGGCAGCCCAAGCAATCCCCCTACCGTGGTTTCCGTCAGTGGCTGCGGCAAAAGTTAAATCCCCTAACTTCTCTTTGACCTCCTTAGAGGTAAGGTAGGTGTAACTCATTTGTTCATCACCAAGTTCAAGGCGTTCTTGGATAAACTTGTAGAGGGCATAAGAGCCTCCGAGAACTTTAAAGCTATTTAGCTCAAGACGGGAGGCCTCATCCTTAACCCAAATACCCCCAACTCCAAATTTATGGGCTAAATTAGGTAGAGAGACAAGTGGACTCATCTGGTAGCCGGGAATTTGCCGGTGAAAGCGTCGAGAAATACGCGATATCTCTACAGGAAAAAGATCCTTGGCCAATTTACAATCTTTTTCTCTTTTGTTGTTTAAAACCCATGAAAAGTCTGGTCTACTATTATTCACTTTTTCCCCCTATTTCTGTTGAAAATTTCCTAAACTGCGAATTTTTATCTAATTTTTTGAGATAAAGTCTAGCTTCTTTATTATAGAGTATTTAGGAGAGTTATACAATCTTAGCCAAGATATTCCCATTTCTCCTGCTATCTATCTACAATTGCAACTCTCTGCTATAGTACCCCTATGAAATTCAGAGAAAGAGTCGTTAATTCCCTCCTAAGGGGCCTGTTTAGGCTCCTTTTTAAAGTCGACACCTCCCCTTTAAAGACAGTTATGCGCGAAGGTCCCGCCATTATCGTTTCCAACCATACATCCAATTTTGAAGGACCCCTCCTCTACGTCTTTATGCAAAAGCGCCCCTTAGTAGCTCTAGCTAAAAAAGAACTTTGGCAGAAGCCTCTGACCCGTTTTGCTATGAACCTCTGGGGCTCCATTGCGGTTGATCGTGAAAATATGTCGCGACAAACCCTCCAAGAGTGCTTTGAGGCTTTGGACAATAAAACCATCCTGGCTATCGCCCCCGAAGGAACGCGCAGTAAGGATGGGTCCTTGCAATCCGGCAAAGCAGGAGTGGCCTTCATTGCCCATAAAAAAGATGCTCCCCTTATCCCGATAGCAACTTTAGGCTTTGAAAATTTCCCTAAAAATATTAAGCGCCTGAAGAGGACGCCTATCAGAATAGTAGTGGGCAAGCCCTTTGAGATTATCCAAAAAGGGGGCAGGCTCGCTGCACAGACCCGTGAAGACCTCATTGATGAGATTATGATGCGACTGGCTGTGTTAATGCCCCCTTCTCAATGGGGGCATTATGCCGGCAGAAAGCCCGAGTTTGTCCTAACGCGTGAGATTTAGCTCTTCGAAGAGGAGGCCCACAGGTTAATCTTTCCATCTTGGGCGAACTTGTCGATTTCTTTGAGTTCATCATCACTGAAAGTGGGGTTCTCTAAGGAGGCAACGTTCTCCCTGATTTGCTCTGGGCTACTGGCCCCTATTAAAACACTGGTGACCTCTTTACGCCTCAGAACCCAAGCTAAAGCCATTTGAGCCAGGCTCTGGCCCCGCTTTTTAGCAATTGAGTTAAGCCCCTCAATTCTCTCCAGATTTTCTTTTGTAATGAGTTTCTTGGAGAGGAAGGTGCCTGGAGTACCCGCTCTACTACCGGCGGGAATCCCCTTTAGATATTTGTCGGAGAGCATCCCTTGGGCTAAAGGCGAGAAACAAATCATCCCTATTCCCAGCTCCTCAACTGTTTCCAACAACCCCTCTTCTACCCATCGGTTGAGCATTGAGTACGAGGGTTGGTGGATTAATAAGGGGATGTTGCGTGCCTTTAAAATCTCGTAAGCACGCCTAGTGTCTTCTGGAGAGTAGGAAGAGATCCCTACATAGAGGGCCTTACCTTGTCGGTAGGCTGTCTCTAAAGCACCCATAGTCTCCTCTAAAGGGGTGTTGGGGTCAAATCTGTGGGAGTAGAAGATATCGACATACTCTAAGCCCATCCTTTTTAGAGATTGATCTAAACTTGACAAGAGATACTTGCGGCTACCCCACTCTCCATAGGGCCCAGGCCACATGAAGTAACCGGCTTTAGACGAAATAATTAGTTCATCACGTAAGTGAGCAAAGTCTTCGCGCAATATTCTGCCAAAGTTTAACTCGGCAGAGCCGGCTGGGGGTCCGTAGTTATTGGCTAAATCAAAGTGGGTAATCCCTAAATCGAATGCTGTGTGCAACAACTCACGGGCATTACTGAGGTTAGTAGTGTCCCCAAAATTGTGCCAGAGCCCCAAAGATACGGCCGGTAACTTAAGACCACTGTTACCACAGTAGTTGTATTGCATCGTTTTGTAACGGTTTGGATTTGCTGTGTACATTTAATTCATCCTCCTATGACTAACATACCGAAATAGTAGACAATAAGCAAAGAAGTTTTACCCTATTTTGAAAACGGTGTTATAATGGGAGGCGATGCAAGTAATAGAAGCTACCGAGAAACGAGATATTAAGGATTTTGTCTTTTTCCCTAAGAGGTTGTACCGGAAGAATCAATTCTGGGTTCCCCCTCTATGGCGTGAGGAGAAACACGCCTATAAAGGCGAAACTAATGTAATGCTACAGGGAAATGACTATGCCCTCCTATTGGCTAAATCGGATGATGGCCAAATCTTAGGGAGAAACCTTGTCTATATTGACGGAGAGTTTAATCAGTTTTACAACACCAAGACCGGTATGTTTGGCGCTTATGAATCGGTTAACGACCAAGCGGTCGCCTCAGCTCTCCTAGAGGCATCGGTAGAGTGGCTACGAAACCGTAAAATGGAGATTATGAGGGGACCGATTCATCCTATCGCTGAAAGCTGGGGATTTCTCCTGAAGGGGTACGACTCCTTACCGGTATTGATGGCCCCCTACAACCCACCTTACTACCACTCTCTGATGGAAAACTTCGGTTTAACAAAAGCCATGGACCTTTTAGCCTATGAAGTTGATTTAGAGAAGGGGTACCAAATTCCAGAGAGAATTCAACGCTTCGTCTCTTTCTTCGGGACTAAAAATAGGCAATTCACCTGTCGCCCCATAGACGTTAAAAATCTTACTGAAGAGGCTAACCATATTTGGAGGATCTCTAATTCTTCCCTCCTCGATAACTGGGGTTATGTACCGGTCGACGCCTCGGTAATCGAAGATATGATAAAACGGTTAAAAGACATTTTAGACCCTAATGCTGTCTGGTTTGTAGAAGATGAGGGAGTGCCCGTCGGTTACGCTTTGGGGTTCCCCGACCCTAACCCGACAATTAGAGCTATTAAGGGAAAAATGTTCCCCCTCGGTTTCACAAAACTCCTACGAGTGCGCACCAGAGAGACCCGCTACCGCCTTTTCGCTTTAGCAGTGCTACCAAAATACCATGGGATGGGCTTAGATGTGCTCCTCTACAAAAACCTACATGACTCGCTGATAAAGCGCTTAAAAATATTAGAGGCCAATTATATCCTCGAGATCAATTGGAACATCAGAAACGCCCTTGAAAAGTTAAACATGGAGCGCACTAAAGAGTACAGAATTTATGAAATAGCCCTATGAAGTAGGACTTAAGTGCTTTGAGTTCTTCTTTTATGGAAGAGTGCCTCTCTGATACCCTAAAAACGCGTTTCAACTTAACTTCACTCTACCCCTATCAAGAACTGGTTATAAACAATATTATGCAAGCCAAGAGCGGCTATCGTAATCAATTAGTTATTCTACCCACCGGCAGTGGCAAAAGTATCTGTTTTATGCTCCCGGCACTACTTCTGCCCAATCTTACCCTTATAGTCTACCCCCTCCTCTCCCTCATGAATGACCAATTAAGGCGCATAGAAAATATAGGGGGAAGCGCAGTGGTCTTAAAGGGCGGTCAAACAACAGCTGAACGGAGGACAATTTGGCAAGCTCTCCAAAGCGGAACGGTAAAGTTCATTTTAACCAACCCCGAGACATTGGGGAATCCCTCAATTATTAGACAATTAAGGCCGTTTACCTTCTCTTTAATGGTCATTGATGAGGCTCACGCAGTGGTGCAATGGGGAAAGAGCTTTCGCCCCTCTTACTTAGAATTACCTCCGGTTATAAGAAGCCTAGAGCCAGAGCGCCTGATTGCCTTCACTGCCACCGCCTCAAAAGAGATAATTGAGGGTCTCGCCAAAGACCTCTTTAATGGCGAGAAGTTTCACTTAATCCGAGGCAATCCTGACAGGCCCAATATTAGCTACAAAGTTTACCCCACCCTTTCGAAACTACACACAGCCGAGATGTTGATTACCACAGGGCTACCCCAACCGGCCCTTTTCTTCTGTGCCACCCGTAAAAGGACCGAGCAGTTCGCCTTTCTATTGCAAGAGCGCCTACCACAGGTTGCCATCAAATATTACCACGCAGGACTTGCAAAAAAAGAGCGGGATAAAATAGAAAAATGGTTCTTTCCACAAGAAGCAGCGCTCTTGTTCTCAACAAGTGCCTACGGACTGGGAGTAGATAAGCCCAATATTCGTAGTGTCGTCCACATAGACCTCAGTGGTGACATAGAGTCCTATTTACAAGAGTCGGGCCGTGGCGGACGCGATGGGAAAGCGTGCGAAGCCTACGTGTTGTTAGATGGTAAAGAGAGAGCTTCCCCCCTGTTGGAAGTTATGAGGGGGGGCTCTAAATGTCGTCGCGAGGCTCTTTTAGCACTAATAGGGTTTGAAAGTGACTCTTGTGCAGGTTGTGATGTTTGTAATCAAAAAGTCATTAAGAGACCCGAGGGGTTAACCCAAATCTTGAGCTTTTTAAGGTACTACCCCCTCTGTTACACTCAAAGACAACTCATAGCCCTCCTCTGTGGAGTACCTTCAGAGTCTATGATCTTAAAAGGAAATCCATTTTTCAGCATTTTGAATACTTGGCAACCTAGAGACCTTAAAGAGGCTCTAGATAAACTTAAGGAGGCTAAAATCATTAAAGCTTTCACTCGTCGCGAAGTTTTAATACTTAGTAGTAATTCTCCTGACGGGCAACTTTTCCCCCCTTAATTATTAGGTGAATTAAGATGGAGAGCACTAGGAGGCCAACGCCTGCCACAGTAATACGGTTCATATCTTGGTCGTGGTTCATTTGTCGGCTCAACTTTATATAGATTTCTATTAATGTCCAAACCCCCACCAAAGTGAACCAGATATCGCCATAGATGAGGATTGCCAGGAGATTGATCAAAACAATTAGACTGAGGGTAATCAAGGCAAGCGTACTTTCTGAAAAGGGGATGTAAGAGGCAAAGGTGTTGTAGAGGTACAGCGTGATTTCATTGACAGCCACAATACTGACCCAGCCCAGAAAGACACTGAAAGGGAAGATTGTCCCTATCCTGTACCCGAGGGAGGCATCTTTGTGTTGAACTCGCACATAGATGATTATCAGAGCAATTAAAAGGATAAGCAAAGGCCACAGGAGGGCAATATTCAAGTTGATTAAACTGGCTCCAATTGCTAAGGCAGCAATGACAAACCAGAGGCCGACACGCCCTATGGGGTCTTCATCAACATCACTGCGACTACGTACGGCAATTTGATAAATAGAGAATAAAAAAAGCAGAGGATAGATCAACAACCAGATAAACCTACGCACTTCCAGAGTATTGAAGACCCTGGAAAAGGTGGTAGTGATTCCACTAGATTCACTGTTTGTCAGAGGCGGTGTTTTAGCCAAAAAAAATGAAACTACCAATGCCAATAGCGCTAATATGTTGATAATTATCAGTAGTTTGTTTTTCCTCTCTCCCATTACTTCTCCCCATTTATATCTAGTAGTACTACAAAGTAAGGGGGAAGAGGTTACATTTTGGGGTGAAATAGGGTAGTTGGCACCTTTAGAGGTGCCAATTTAAAAAACTCTACCCTTGAGTTAATTTTTCTGGACCTTCGCCTTTTGAATGTGATCACGTTGTTCTAACATCGCAAAGACAATCAGGGAGACGATAAGAAGCATTCCTAATGTAAAGTTAAAGATATTTCCACTGAAGTTGAGCAAAGTAAAACCTTTCCGCAGTACCCCAATTATTAAGGCTCCAATAAGAGTTCCGAACACACTCCCTACTCCTCCCATTGTCGAAGTACCGCCCAAAACAACGGCCGTAATAACCTGCAAGTTTAAACCATCACCCATACTCGTTCTGGCAGCAGATAAGCGTCCAAGATAGACCATGGCTGCAAAACCGCTCATTACGCCACTTAGAGCATAACTAATGAATATTGAGTTCTTTGTGTTTATGCCTGAAAAAATTAATGAAGATTCGTTAAACCCTATTCCCTTGAGAGTCCTTCCCATCCGACCCCTACTGTAGGCAATATGATAAAAAGCAAACAAGATTAGCAAATAAATGAAGCTAATAGGGATAAAACCAAAAATTTCATATGTGAATACCTTTTTAAAAATGTCTGGAAATCCAGTGAAAGAGTCTGTCCCTGCAATGATAAAGGAAATTCCTCTAAACAAGTTCATTGTTGCTAATGTGGCTATGATAGGAGGGATTTTCGTTTTTACGATTACCAGACCATTAAAAATCCCACAAGCCGTACCAACTAATAGGGCTACGATAATGGAAAAAAACAAATTACCGGTAGTGGCAAAAACTGAACCAAATGAGATTCCACTTAATTGCATAATGTAACCAACCGAGAGGTCAATTCCTCCTGTGGTAATAACAAAAGTCATAGCTAAAGCCATTATTCCGATTTCGCCAATGATTGCTGTTACATCAAACATAACTTCAGGGTAAAAAAACACCGGTTCCAAAATACCGAAAACAATAATTAAAAGGATTAAAACTAAGAACAAAATAGATTGGTAATTAAAAATCAGTTTCTTCATGTCATTTAGCCTCTCTTATCCCTAGTTTTTTAATTTTCCTGTCAATGGATTGCTTCATCTTATTAAAATCGGTAACGGTAATGTATACAGCAATCAGGATGACTACTCCTTGGAGGGCAAACTGATAGTAATCTTGGAATCCTAGGTAAATCATGGTAATGCTCAGTAGATAAACTAAGAAGGCTCCAAATGTTGAACCCAATAATTTACCACTTCCCCCCATAATGTTCATCCCCCCAACAACGGCAGAAGCAATGAAGACCATCTCTCTCCCTTGAAATGTTGAGGGCATTATTTCATTGTTGGTAGTTGCTTTTAAAATACCAGCAACACCCAGTAACAATCCTTCAACTACGAACATCTTAAGGACGGTTGTATCCGGATTTATTCCCGAATAGATAGCTGCTTGCCGGTTACCACCCACTGCATACAAACTCTTACCAAACCGGGTGTACCTCATAATAAAAATCATAAAAGCCGTTATAATAACAGCCACTACAAAAATGTAGGGTATAATATTGAAAAAACTTCCCCTTCCAAACCACGTAAAACTAGCGCTCAAATTCTCAACCCAACCTGAATTCGGTAGGAAGGTTGCATAAAAGCCTAGGTGAACCATATTCATTGCCAAAGTGACAACTAGCGACGGGATTTTGAAATAAACTGTAATCGCCCCGTTGAGGAAAGCTAAAAGCCCACCCGTCAAAATAGCTAACGTGATATAGATATAGAAAGGAACACCTGCTTTTGATAAGTATCCGGCGACAAAAGCGACGAACCCCATGATTGTTCCCGCTGAGATATCAATATTTCCCGTCACAATAACCAGCGATAATGCAATTGACCCAATCATGATAGGACTGATATCTAGCATTAAACTAAAGACTCCGTTCCGACTATCAAAGTTGGTTGTAATAGATAAAAAAATCATAAATACAACTACTATTAAGCCCAGAACACTCTCCCTAGTGACAAAGTTTTTACTTTTCATCTTTTCTACCCTACCCTAAAGTGCCATCTCTAATATTTTTGCCTGAGTGCATTCTGAGCGCATCAATTCTCCTTGTTTACGCCCATCTTTCATTACTAGGACTCTGTCACTCATGCCTAAAATTTCAGGAAGATCACTCGAAATCATAATGATTGATTTACCTGACGCGGCTAAGTTACTTATGATACGGTGTATCTCGCTCTTAGCTCCAACGTCGACACCCCTAGTGGGCTCATCTAAAATGAGGATTTGCGGTTCAGTTGCTAAGGCTTTGGAAACTGATACTTTTTGCTGGTTTCCCCCCGATAAGTTCATAACTCTTGTTTCATGACTGGGGGTTTTAACTGATAGTTTTTTAATGTATTCAGTACCGACAGATTTAGATTTTTTACGGTCAATCAAACCAAACGCCTTAGAGAGTTTAGGCAATAATGGAAAACAGATATTCTCTTCGACATTCATCGGGATTACAAGACCGTATTTTTGTCTATCCTCTGACACATAGGCTATCCCCTGTTCCATTGCCTCCCGGTATTTGTCAAGTTTTATTGCTTTGCCATTGACCCTAACTTCTCCGTTATCAGGTTTCCTCAGTCCACAAAGGGCCAGTGCCATTTCGGTTCTACCAGCGCCTGCCAAACCGGAAATCCCTAAAATCTCGCCCTCTCGGAGAACAAAATCGATATCTTCAATCTCTCCATAACGGGTCAACCCTTTAACTTCTAAGACAATGTCGCCAATCTCAACCTCTTCTTTGGGATAAAGATTCTCCAAAGTACGTCCAATCATCCATGATACCAACTGGTCTCGCTTTACGTTGACAACCTGTTCCGTTTGAACACTTAAACCATCTCGAATAACGGTTACCCTGTCGGCAATTTGGAATATCTCATCTAAGCGATGGCTTATGTAAAGCATTGATACTCCCTCCCCTTTCAACCTTGCAATAGTTTCAAAAAGGGTGTCGACTTCTTTGTTAGACAGGGCAGCCGTAGGTTCGTCTAAAATCAAGATTTGACTCTCATGTGTTAAGGCTTTGGCAATTTCAACCATTTGTTTGGTGGCTACGCCTAAATTAGAAATATGCTCATCCAAATTTATTTTCATTCCAAGACGCTCAAAAACCTGCTGTGCTTTTTTCCGCATTGCCGGGTAATCAAGTATCTTAAAACGATTGCCTATTAAAGGTTTAACAATCTCATGGCCCATAAAAATATTTTCTAAGACTGTTAAATCTTGGAACAGACTTGTTTCTTGGAAAATTATTGCAATTCCTTTGGAGTAAGCCTCATCAGGTTTGTAAATTTTGACCTCTTCACCATTCAAATACATATCGCCTTCATCGGCATGATATACTCCGGTGATAATCTTCATTAAGGTTGATTTACCGGCCCCATTCTCACCACAAACCGCATGAATTTCCCCTCTCTTAAGTTCAATAGACATATTAGAAAGCGCTTGTACCCCTGGAAAACTCTTACTAATATTCTCAAGAGATAAAATTACATCATCGCCTGTTTTTTTGACACTGTTATTCATCTATTTATTTTCCCACTCTTTATGAGTGGAGGAGAGAAACTCTCCTCCACATCGTAATTTCAATAGAAATTCTATTTTAAGAATCCGCTCATTCCACTGTCAGCATTGGGATAGCCACGGAAAGCATCAATGTTTTTGAGGTTCCAAACAATTGGTTCACCTAAAATGATTACATTGTCAGCCAAAATTTTATGCCCACCGCTGGGGTATTTTACTAAAGTTGAAGTGTCCATAAAGCTAGGAGCCATAGTAGTCCCGCTTAGAGGTGAAACATAACTTCCCGAAGGATTCTTGCCTTCCAGGACATCAAGAGCGACATGCAGTGTTAGATAACCGAGATCGAAAGGCTGCCAGAGTACAACAGCAGACATTTTACCCTCTTCCATATCTGAGCGTGAAGCTTCAGGCACAGAGACTCCGACAATTTTGATATCGCCGGTAATATTCAACTGGTCACGTGCAGATGAAACGGCAGGAACAGTATTTGAGGATAAAGCAATAATACCCTTAATGTTTTTGTTTGCTGAGAGAAGAGATTTAATCTTTTCATCAGCGGTTCCTTGGTCATTACCGGCATAAACAATCTGCTGAGGTGCTGACATTAAATTGATATGTTTGTAATCTCCATCTTTCTTTGCATTGTACTCATCAATAATAGCGTAAAGCCAAGCGTTTTGGTTAGGTGAATCATTAGTAGTAGAAACAAGAGCCACAGTAGCTTTGTTATTAGCAGTATAATTGCTCAAGTCACCAGCCAACCCCTTCAATAGAGATATAGCAATCTGATCACTCTCAGCTTGGTTTACAAAGTAATCTCTGGCGTCAACGTTCACGTCGGCGTCCCAAGTAATTACCTTTATTCCCCTATCTCTAGCCTTTTTGAGGGTGTCAGCATAGCTTTCTGGGTCAAGAGCAGACACTAATATAGCATCATAACGCTTGTCGATGAAACTTTGGATATAGTTCTTCTGGTTTGCAGAAGAAGTTTGTGCCATAGTATCACCAATCCAGTCAAATTGAATTTTCCCACCTAAATCTTTCTCGGCTTGGCGGAATCCTCTTTCACAAGCAATAAAGTAGTCTTCAGCGATAAACTTAGGAATAACACCCACTTTATAAACTTTCTCCCCACCAGACTTAGCCTCAGCACCACCACCTGCGAATAGGGCCAGTGAGCTGACGACCACAACCAAAATTAGTGAAAGCAGAATTTTCTTTTTCATAAAATCCTCCTCCTTGATATTTACGGAGCTACGCTCCATTTTTTCATTCTTTAAAAAGTGAGCACATAAACTCTACGGTTTCAGGCTCAACATCAGCTTGGATAATATGGGCTGGAGCCATTAGGTAGCCTCCATCTTTGCCCATAATGTTTTTACGCCTCTCAATCTCCTCTTTAATCGCTTCAAAATTGCCTGATGGGAGTAACTCCTGTTGGTCTATCCCACCAAAAAAATTAATTCTGCCGGCATACTTATCCATCAATTCCTGAGGATCGGAACCGGGAACGTTAGGTTGTACCGGGTTATAAATATCGACTCCTATTTCAATAAAATCATCAATGAGGGGAGCAACAGCTCCATCCGAATGGAAAATAACCAGCAAATCGGGATTAGCGCCCTTCATTTTCTTAATCATCCTTTCGTAGCGGAATTTAAAATGTTCGCGCCACATATCGGGTGAAATTAACATCGATATTTGAGTTCCCAAATCTTCTCCCAACCAGATGGCATCAACACCTAAATCGATTAAAGAAAGTGCTAAACCAGTTGTCCATTCTTCGACCATGTCATTTAATTTTGCAATCCAAGGAGACCCCATAGCTAATTCAATTAGATATTTTTCCATTCCAACTAAATGCCAGGCAAGTTCAAAGAGAGAAAGTTCCACATCACCAATTACAAAGTACTCTTTACCAAAGCGCTTAATATCGCGCTTGGCATCTTCAAAACGCCCTTTAGCATAGGCGTCTGGGAAATTATACTTAGCAAGATCTTCTTCAGTTTCAACATCTTTCAAGGGGCACTCTACCACCTCTACATAGAGGGATGTTGGCCTCATCTTCATTCCAAACTCATTTAATGCTGTTCCGTCAGGGAATTCCTTGGCTTTAAAATCTTCTGCAACAGAACCTCCTACGACGACACAATCACTCCCCATCTTTGTGCGTATAGCATTCGCAGAGATGCGGTAGGTCAAATCCTCATAGTAAGAGAGGGTATACTCTGCTTCCATATTATATTTAGCAGCAAAGTAATCTGTTAAGGAACGACACAAGTCAAACTGGAGGGGAATCTTATCGGCTTTACCGGGTAATTTCCCGAAAGTTCTTAATACTCTTTCTTTAGACGTCATGCTCTTCTCCTAATCCATGTGGAACATTTCAACTAAATCGATAGATACCGGAGAACCATCAGCGTTTGTCTCCATAATATCTCCCATATAATCCCACCACTTCTGCACGATAGCTTTTAATGGTAAGTCGTCAGAGGTATGGTGGTCTTTTAACATTTGGAAAGCGAAAAGAATATTTGTCTCTTCGTCTAGATAGATTGAATAATTACTTACCCCTGCCTTTTCCAATTCTTCAATCATCTCCGGCCAAATCTTAGCGTGACGTGCTTTATATTCAACTTCAAAACCTTCTTTTAATTGCATTTTAAAAGCTTTCCTAATCATGAGATTAACTCCTCCTTTTTTATTCAGCCAAAAATTACTTTGCTAACAGCTTAGACCTGTAACTCTCAACCTCCCAGTTTCTAATAAAATTGATCTGATCTTCATCCATGAAACGGGGGCCCCCAAAACTCTCCACAAAAGCGGCGACTTTAAGGGTATCTAAAAATAGGGTCATAGCTATCTCATTGACGGCAAAAGCACCGGTGTTTTGGACTACCACTATTTTAGGCGGCACTAGGTTTTTAGCCTTGTACTCTTCCAGCACTTTTAAAATAGCCTCATCGGGGTCAACCGCCGAAAAGAGCGCCTCATCAATCCAGAGAGGGGCAAAGCCACTGTAGACAATATGATCGGGAGTATAGGCTGAGGAGATTGGATAAAAAGTCTCCCTGTCTCTTAGACGGGCAGCCAGTTCCCTATTCATAACAAAAGGGATCTCCTCGGTACCCTCAAAAAATGTCGTCAACACTTTTTTAACATTCTCAACTCTTTTTCCATTAACCTTCACAGAATTGAAATTGGGTTTACGTGTCACATACCTCTCAAGCACCTCTATAAGGTGGTTGTAGATAGCATCAATCTCATCAATCGTATCGGCAGCTACAAAAACACCATGGTTCTGCAGGAAAATAAGATTAGCTTCTCCCGCCTGGCTCTCTCTATAAACAGCTTGGGCTTCCCGCACCGTTTTTGCCAAAATATAACCGGGGTTAACTAAAGGAATCCAAATAGAATCGGCAAACAATTTCTCGACAGCTTCTTTGCCACTTTGTCCACAAGTTACCCCATTTATTAAAGCCGGATGCATGTGAAAGACATAGCGGAACGGGATAATAGCGTGTAGTAAAGCCTCAACACTGGGTCGGCTCTCCTGCCCATCACAGCGGGCAGCCATCATGTCAGCCAGCACCTCTTTCTCCCTCGCATCCTGTTCCACCGGATATTTTCGGTCCCAGATTTGGTTAAGCCTAGGGATACTCATCTTGACAAAGCCATCCCTGCTAATTGTCCCTAACGCATGGCCAGAAGCCTTTACATACATCACTTCATCATCTTTTAAGGAGGTATTACCACCCCCTAATAGGACAAAACGGGCATCCATGCCATACCGCTGAGATGCTACAATTAGTTCATTAACGTCTAGTTTTTCCATTAATTACGCCCTTTTAATATTTTTTCCTCATATGCTAAGACCTCATCGATTACTACAAGGTCATTCGGTGCCTCAAATCTTTCACAGTACCGGTTCCAGACAGCCGCAAAGGGGAGGGTTTTAAGGGCCTCCAACAAGCCCATCTTCAAATATCCATTACCCTTCTGCTCTGCCTCTAATAAACGCTTATGGGGTTCCAGCATGGCATAAAGGAGCGCCTTACGAAGGGCTCTCTCCCCGGTAGCCCAAGCTCCTACCCTATTTATCGAGGCGTCAAAAAAGTCGAGTCCTATGTAGACGTTCTCCAGTTTTCCACTGCGGACAATCTCTTGGGCAACATGGGTAACATCATCGTTGAAGAGTACGACGTGGTCACTATCCCAACGCATGGGGCGGCTAACATGGAGGAGAACTTCATTTTGAAACAGGAGAATTGAAGAGAGTTTATCTGAGACATCGTCGCGTGTGTGGAAGTGCCCCATATCGATACAGAGCATTTTGGCGTTACGAGCTGCATAATTCATGTAAAATTCGTGGCTGCCTACGACGAAAGCTTCACTGCCAATCCCAAACAACTTGGTCTCTATGGCGTCCTTCATATGCTCCTCAGGATAAGAGAGGGCAAAAATTTCATCTAAAGACTCTTTTAAAATCCGCCTATAACCAATTTTGTCGACTGTAAAATCTTTTGCGCCATCGGGAACCCAAGTGTTTAAGATACAGGTAGAGCCCAATTCTTGACCAATCCATGCCGCTATCTGGCGACAGCGCTTGGCATGTTCAATCCAGAACTTTCTCACCTTAGGGTCCTTACTAGCCAACGTATAACCATCATCTGCCAAAGGGTGACTAAAAAAAGTTCCATTAAAGTCGAGACCGATGCCCAATTTCTTAGCCCACTCAACCCAACCATTATAATGTTTAGGCTCAATGGCATCGCGGTCCACAAATTCACCCCCAAACTCACCATAACTGGCATGAAGGCTTAAGCGATGAGGCCCTGGAACGAGGGAAAAGACCTTCTCAATATCTTGGCGGAGCTCTGCAATTGAACGGGCCTTACCAGGGTAGTTGCCGGTAACTTGAATTCCCCCCCCTCCAAGAGTAGCATCCGGGCGTTCAAATCCACCAACATCATCACCCTGCCAGCAATGGAGAGAAATCGGAATTTGAGCTAAATGTTCAATTACTTGATCGGTATCTACTGAGAGCTCTGCATAGGCTTTTTTGGCTCCCTCATAAGCCTCATTCTTCATAATTGCCTCCCTGAACAAACTTATTACAACCTTATTTTACCCCCTATTGCGTGGTAGCGCCTTGACATTCTCGCCATCTTTTAGCACTATTTTCCCATATGGAACTAAAGCTCCTCTCAAGCGATTATTTCTATGATCCCGTTTTTCCCTTAAAGGTGATTGAAAGAAACCCTGAGCTCCCCTATCCGCTACACAGTCACGATTTCTACGAATTGGTCCTTATTGTTTCGGGAAAAGGGACCCATTTCACCACCAAAGGCTCCTTTACTATCTTGCCGGGGCATGTTTTCATCGTGGCCCCCTCCGTACAGCACGGTTTTCGCGACGTTGAGGACCTCCGCCTCTACAATATTCTTTTTGACCCTAAAATACTCGACCAACCCCTCTACGACCTGCTAAACATGCCGGGGTATCACTCCTTGCTACGTCTTGAAGCTAAATTAGAAGATGGTAACTGCGAAATCACCCCACTGCAACTCAGTCCGGCTCAATTGGCGGAACTATTGCCTCTCGTGGAGCAGATGTTGAAAGAGTCCGACTCCATTGAATACGACATTGGGGCCAAGACTTTAGCCTTTGCCTACTTTATCCACTTCATGGTGCGCCTCTTCAGGATAGAAGATGAACATCCCCGCCTGCAAGACCGCACCCTGCTCCGTTTAGCCAACGTCTTCAGCTTCTTAGAGTCCAACTTAGACCGCGCGGTGAGCTCCCAAGAGTTAATGGAATTGACCAATATGTCCAGCAGTACCCTCAACCGCCACTTTAATGAAGCGACCGGCCTCTCACCAATTGAATTTCACATCCAAAGACGTTTAGAGTACGCCAGTCGCCTTCTGCGCTACAGTACCCTTTCAATCAGTGAGATTGCAGAGAAAACGGGCTTTGAAGATGCTAACTACTTTAGCCGTCAATTTAAAAAAGTAATTGGGGTCAGTCCCAGTCAATATCGCAATAACCGTAGCCTGTGGCTACAAACATCTTAGAGGAGAGACTCAATGAGTAAAGAACTTGCCTTACATACCCTTGTGCAAAGTGATAAATTCGCCAAAATGCTACCTGCGCTCTATGGTAGTGCCTACGACTTAGAGTATCAAAGGAGACGCTATTTAAAACTAATTGCCACTCATCGAGAGTTATTTCCCAAGGCCGATTTTGCCAAAAGTGCCCTCTTTAGCACCGCCGGCCGCAGTGAATTGGGGGGAAACCATACAGACCACAACTTAGGTAAAGTGATTGCTGCTACCATAAACCTCGACACGATTGCCATTGCCACTCCCATCGAAAGCCCGAGTATAACTCTAATATCGGAAGGCTTTCCTCCGGTAGAGGTCGACTTAACTTCCCTAGAGCTAAAAGAAGCCGAAAAGGGGAGCACCAACGCCCTAGTCAGGGGGTTAGCGGCCGCCTTTGTTGAACGGGGATTAACTGTTGGTGGTTTTGTCGCTAACACCACTACCAACGTCCTTAAAGGTTCCGGGCTCAGCTCTTCCGCGGCTATTGAGATGTTGGTAGCCACTATCTTCAATGCCCTCTACAACGCTAATCGAGCCACTGTGGTGGAAATGGCCCAGATGGCCAAATTTGCTGAAAATATCTATTTTGGCAAACCTTCAGGGCTAATGGACCAAATTGCCTGCGGTTACGGTGGGGTTGTGGGGATCGACTTTAAAGATTTAACCATCACCCCCATTGCCGTCGATTTCAGGGAAATGGGTTACGAGTTAGTCGTGGTAGATACCGGCTCCACCCATGCAGATTTAACCGATGACTACGCTTCGATCCCTTTAGAAATGCGGCAAGTGGCCTCTTATTTCTCCAAGGAGTTTCTTAGAGAGGTTACGCTAGAGCAATTCTTAGACAACCTCCCGGCTCTTAGAAAGGCGATAGATACCGACCGTGCACTGCTTCGCACTTACCATTACCTCAGTGAAAATATTCGCGTTGATGCATTGATTCAAGCCCTAAAAGAGAACTCGATACAGAGGTTTTTAGCCCTAGTTAACGCTTCCGGAGAGAGCTCTTTCGCCTTTCTACAAAACATCTACAGTCCACACAACCCGGAAGAACAGGGGCTGGCCTTGGCATTAGCCTTGAGTAAACACTTTCTTGACGGTGATGGGGCCTGCCGGGTACATGGGGGAGGATTCGGAGGAACCATCCAAGCCTACATACCCAAAGGACAAACA
>Ga0172382_10006337_pt1 | contig 17234 bp, 16 predicted proteins | sample Leawel138RmetaG_FD_122245 | JGI IMG/M metagenome (GOLD analysis project Ga0172382, IMG submission 122245) | Leachate microbial communities from a municipal landfill in Southern Ontario, Canada - Leachate well 138R metaG | ecosystem: Engineered > Solid waste > Landfill > Unclassified | place...
CGGGCCAGTTCTTCATCGCTGACCTGCATGTTGAGCGTACGTTTGGGCACGTCTATGCTGATCAGATCGCCGGTTCGCAACAAGGCCAGAGGGCCGCCAATATGGGATTCTGGGGCGACATGCAGGACGCAGGCTCCATAGCTGGTACCGCTCATGCGGGCGTCTGAAATGCGTAACATGTCACGGTGCCCTTGCTTCAACAGCACCTTGGGCATGGGCAGCATGCCCCATTCAGGCATGCCGGGGCCGCCCAGGGGGCCGGCGTTGCGCAATACCAGGATGTGGTCGGGGGTGACCGCCAGGTTTTCGTCGTCAATGGCGGCTTTCATTTCGGGGTAGCTGTCGAACACCAACGCCGGCCCCGTATGTTGCTGGAACCGGGCCTCACAGGCGGAAGGTTTGATCACGGCACCATCCGGGCACAGGTTCCCACGCAGCACGGCCAGTGAGCCTTCGTGATACACGGGGTTGGAAAGTGGCCGGATTACGTCATCATTATGTACCGGTGCGTCGGCCAGGGCGGCGGCCAGGGGCTCGCCCATGACGGTCAGGCAGCCTGTGTCCAGCTTTTCGCGTAATTGCGCCATCAGCGCCAACAAACCGCCCGCATAGTAGAAATCTTCCATCAGATAGGTGGAGCCAGATGGGCGGATGTTGGCAATGACGGGGGTATCGCGGCTGAGGGCGTCCAGGTCGTCCAGTGTCCAGTTCACGCCCGCGCGGCGCGCCATGGCCAGCAAATGGATGACTGCATTGGTGGAACAGCCCGTCGCCATGGCGACCAGGGTGGCGTTGCGCACGGCGCTTTCCGTCACGATTTGATGGGGGCGCAGATCTTCCCAGACCATGTCGACGATGCGCCGGCCGCAGGCGGCCGACATGCGAATATGGCCGGCATCGGCCGCCGGAATGGAAGAGGCGCCCGGAATGCTCAGCCCCATGGCGTCGGCGATCGCCGTCATGGTTGAGGCTGTTCCCATGGTCATGCAGTGCCCGTAGGATCGCGCAATACCACCTTCCACCCCCAGCCATTGTTGGGCCGTGATGTTGCCGGCGCGCCGTTCGTCCCAATATTTCCATGCATCCGAACCTGAACCGAGCGGCTGGCCAGCATAGTTGCCTCGCAGCATGGGGCCTGCGGGCAGATAAATCATCGGCAAGCCTGCTGTGAGTGCTCCCATGATAAGGCCCGGCGTGGTCTTGTCGCAGCCCCCCATAAGCACCACCCCATCGACCGGATGCGCACGTATCTGTTCTTCGGTTTCCATGGCCAGCAGATTGCGGTACAGCATCGTGGTCGGCTTCATGAAGTTTTCAGACAATGCAAGGGCAGGCATTTCTACAGGGAAACCCCCCGCCTGCAGGACGCCTCGTTTGACGTCTTCGACCCGCTGCTTGAAATGCGCATGACAGGGGTTGAGATCCGACCAGGTATTGAGAATGCCAATAATGGGTTTGCCCGCCCAGTCTTCCGGGGCATAACCCATTTGCATGATGCGGGAGCGATGCCCAAAACTACGCAGATCATCGGGGGCGAACCAGCGCGCTGAACGCAAGTCTTCTGGTTTTTTTCTATGTATGCGCTGATAGGGGGATTGAGTCATTGTAAGATCCTGTGCGCTGAGCAAGGCAGTGGCCTGCCTCCGGGACACAATGATCTTAGCACCGCTCAGGTGGTTCTTTTCGAAAGGATGCTGTGACCACAGCAGTTGTATGTCGCGTGCGCTGACAGCGGATCTATCGACCGTCGCGCACGCTGTCGGATCACACTATTTTTTCGTAGCAGCCGCTTTGGCATTGGCCCCGCTTTTGGCCAGCAGGCTTAGCTTCTCGTCGGTGGCCTTTTCTTCGGCCAGGGTTTCCTTGAGCAATTTAACGGCTTCGGTGTATCCGAGCTGCTTGCCCAGCTCGCATAGTGTCCCATAGCTTGCGATTTCGTAGTGTTCAACTTTCTGCGCGCCGCCGATCAGGGCAGCGTCGCGTACCGGCCCTTTCTCAATTTCTTCTATCACTTCCTTGCCTTCCTCGACCAGGCCTTCCATGGCTGCGCACTTCATGCGCTTGAGCTTGAGGCCCTGCAGCTCGACAACCTGATCGATTCTTTCGATCTGGCCCTGGGTTTCATCCAGGTGGGTTGTGAATGCTGTCTGCAGGTCAGGGTTCTCTGCGGCTCGCGCAAGGCGCGGCAGTGCCTTGGCGAGTTGCTTTTCAGCACTGTAAATATCCGAAAGTTCATGGATGAACAGGTCTTCCAGGGTCTTTACTGGCATGATGGCTCCTATTTGAAAAAATGGCGGCGGGGCGCCGCGCATCACCTTGTCGGGGTAGCAAATCTGATACCAGCCAGCCGGCTGATTTAGAGTAAGATCAGCGCTGTAATCAAGAAGAACGAACGCAGGAGACAAACCATGAAGCTTCGTCGATTCTTGCGGCCACTGATGGCCGCCACACTGCTGTGCGCCGGTGCCATGGCACATGCCCAGGTCAGCGTCATGCTGCCGGCCAACCCCGGCGGGGGCTGGGATTCCACAGGCCGTCAGGCCATGCAGGCCATGAATGAAGCGGGTATCTATACCGGTACGGTCAGCTTTACCAATCGGGGCGGCGCGGGCGGCACCATCGGTTTGGCTGAGTTCCAGCGTCATTCAGGCAAGGCTGATGCTTTGGCCGTATTCGGTGCTATTACAGTGGGCTCGATTTCCATGAACATGTCGCCCGTCGACTTAAACAAGTTCAGACCGGTTGCACGGTTGACGGCGGAACACATCGTCCTGGCAGTGAAGGCCGACGCCCCCTATAAAAACCTGGCAGATTTTGTAGCGGCCCTGAAGGCTGACCCTGGTGCGACGGTGGTCGGCGGTGGTTCGGCGGGCGGGGTTGACCACATCGCCCTGGCTCTGCTGGCGCAGAAGGGCGATGTGCCCGTCGGGGCGCTGAACTATATTCCGCAGGCCGGTGGGGCGGATACCGTCACGGGCATTGTCAACGGTACCCTGAAAGCAGGCCTGTCGGGTATTTCCGAGTTCCAGCAATTTGCTGACTCCGGTCGTATCCGTATTCTGGCGGTTACATCGGCCGAACGCATGAAAGGCATGGACGACATTCCCACCTTCAAAGAGGCTGGCTACGACGTTGAAATTGCGAACTGGCGCGGTGTGCTCGGTTCCATCGACATGCCTGAAGAAAACCATCGTCTTTGGGTCGATCGTTTCACTCAGCTAAGTGAAAGTCCCCAATGGCATGCCGTCATGCAGCGTTTGGGCTGGGAACCTTTCTTTCTGGGTGGTGATGAATTTGGCCAGTTCATTCAGTCGGAAAGTGAGCGCATCAATGGCATTCTGCATGATGCGGGTCTGGTGAAGTAAGCGCGAACGGGTGCCTCCGATGAAGTCTGTTCCCGGTCAACCGTGGTGGCTGGGGCTGGCGGTCATCCTGATTGGGGCTGTCTGCCTGTATGCGTCATCGCAACTGAGCCTCGGGGCCCAATATGCCGCTATTGGGCCAGGCATGTTTGTGGCTCTGGTTGGGCTGGGCCTGGTACTGCTGGGGGTGCTGTTGATGATACAGATGGCTCGGGGGACTGCTTTCGATGACGAAGAGCGGGCCCAGGACCCCGGCATGGATAAGCGCGCCTTCGTCACGGTATTGGTGGCCAGCGCCATTCCGGCTCTGGCCATGGTGCCGCTGGGCCTGCCGCTGACCGCTATGCTGGTCTTCATGCTGGTGGCCCGCGCCCTTGGGTCACAGCGCATCGTGACTGATCTGGTCGCCGGCTTCGCGCTGGGCAGCGCATGCTGGTTCATGTTCAGCAAGCTGGGCCTGCAATTGGGCGGCTTCATGCCGATGGCGGGGGTGTGATGGAAACCTTTTCCTTGCTGTTGCAGGGGTTCGGGGTGGCACTGCAGCCCATCAACCTGATGTGGGCCTTCATAGGGTCTATGCTTGGCACCGCCATAGGCATATTGCCGGGCATAGGGCCCGCGTTGACCATTGCCCTGCTGTTGCCGGTAACCGTGTCGGTGGGGCCCGTATCGGCCTTCATCATGTTTGCGGGTGTGCTGTACGGCGCCATGTACGGGGGGTCAACCACCGCCATTCTCATCAATACGCCTGGCGAGGCGGGGTCCATGATGACAGCCCTGGAAGGCAGCAAAATGGCGCGGTCAGGGCGAGGGGCGGCGGCGCTGGCCACTGCCGCCATCGGTTCTTTCGTTGCTGGCACACTGGCGACGCTGGCCCTTACGTTCGCTGCGCCGGTGGTGGCCGAATTGGCCTTCATTTTTACACCGGCCGACTAGTTTTCTCTGGCGGTCATGGCGTTCACTTCGGTTGCGGTGGTCATGGGGGCCTCGCGCGTACGGGGCTTTATCGCCTTGTTTCTGGGGCTGGCGCTGGGGGTAATAGGCATAGACGGCATGACGGGTCAGCCGCGCATGACCTTCGGTTTTGCCGACCTTCTGGATGGTGTTGAACTTACCGTGGTGCTGGTATCAGTTTTTGCCATTGGCGAAATTCTGTACGTCGCCAGCCGCTATCGCTACCAGAATGAAGAACTGATCCCCATCCGGGGCAAGGTGTTCATGACGCGCGAAGAATGGAGTCGTTCCTGGAAGCCCTGGCTGCGCGGCGCCGCTATCGGCTTTCCCATGGGCGCAATCCCGGGGGGCGGGTCTGAACTCCCGACCATGCTGTCATATTCCCTGGAAAAGAATTTGTCCCGCAAGAAGGAAGAATTCGGTCACGGCGCGATCGAAGGCGTGGCCGGGCCAGAGGCGGCCAATAACGCTGCCGCGGCGGGTATTCTGGTGCCCTTGCTGACCTTGGGCCTGCCCACTTCGGCAACGGCGGCGATCTTGCTGGTTGCCTTCCAGAATTATGGTCTTCAGCCCGGGCCGTTTCTGTTCACCAGCAACGCTGAACTGGTCTGGGGGTTGATTGCGTCGCTGTATGTCGGCAACGCCATGTTGCTGATGCTGAACCTGCCACTGGTGGGCTTGTGGGTGCGCTTGCTATATATCCCCAAGCCGCAATTGTATGCGGGCATCCTGGTGTTTGCCATGATCGGGATATGGGGCGTCTCGGGGTCTGTGTTTGATCTGGCCTTGATGGCGGTGCTGGGTGTCGTCAGTTATGTGATGCGGGTGTATGGGTTTCCCATCGCACCCCTGCTGATAGGGCTGATTTTGGTACCCCTGGCAGAAAACCAGTTGCGCACGGCTTTGGCGGCTGGGCAGGGCCGTATGGGTGTGCTGCTCGACAGCCCCATCGCCGGTACTTTCTACGCGGTCGCGGTGGCGTTTCTGTTCGTACCGTGGCTGCTGGGCAAGTTGCGCGCCAAGGCAGCCTGAATGGCAAGGCCCCGAATCCCATGTGCTGGCGTTCATCTGCCGCCGCGCAAGGTATCAGGGGCCCCAGGGATGCAGCGTTCAGGCTTAGCCGCCGTATCCGTCAGAAACAATCACTTCAATAAGATTGGGGGCACCGCTGGCGATGCCTTCCTTCAGGGCATCTGCCAGTTCGCGAGGGTCGGTGATGCGGCGTGCCGGCATGCCAAACCCTTGGGCCACGGAAACGAAATCAATGGCGGGGTCTTTCATATCCATTGCCACGAACTTATCGGTATTGCGCCCTGCAACCAGACGGTCTTTCAGAATGCGGTAGCTGCGGTTGTTGATGATCACATACGTGATTGGCCGTTTCAGGTGTGCAGCCGACCACAGCGCCTGGATGCTGTACAGCGAGCTGCCATCGCCTATCGTGGCGACGACCGGGCGATCGGGTTGGGCCAGGCTGATGCCCACGGCGCCGGGCATGCCGAAGCCCAGGCCACCGCTGGCCAGCCCATAGAAGCTGTTGGCGTCGCTCATGGGCAGCATGCCAAGTATAGGGGGCGTGGACGTCAAAGCTTCTTCGACCACAATGGCGTTGCCAGGAAGCGCGTCAACCACGGTCTTGATCAGGAAACCGGGGTCGATGGGGGTGGCAGCGGATTTTTCCATCGCTGCTGCCACCAATTTGCGGCGCCGGGCTGACCAGTTGTGATCGCCCAGGGCCGTGATGCGTTGTGCGGCAGCGTCGGCGTAGCCGGCCGGCCGGGTGGCGCGCAGCGCGGGTAAAAGCGCGGCTAGCGTATCTTTTACATCGGCCCTGATTGCCATTTCGGTGGCGTAGTTCTTGCCGAGTTCCCAATCGCGCTCGCTGATGTGGACAACAGGCATGTTGTCCGGCAAGGGGTCGATCGGGCTATAGGGTGACATGCGAAGCAGGTCGGCGCCCAGGCACAGCACCAGGTCGTGCTTGGACAGGCTTTCACGAACCTTTTTCTGATTGCGCGTCAGGTCGCCCATGCAGGCAGGGTGATCTGCGGGGAAGCGCGCGTTGTACAGAACAGGTTCCTGATAAACGGCGGCGCCGAGCAATTCGGCCAGCTCTGTTGCTTGCGCAAAGCAATCGCGATGCGAGAGTTCACGCCCTGCAATGATGACGGGACGTTCTGCGGCGAGCAGCCGTGCGGCCAGGCGTTCGATGACCGAATCGGTGGGGCGCACCCCGGTTTCCACCCGCGTGGGTGTGCCCAGGTCCAGCGGCATTTCGGCATCGAGGATACTGCCCGGCAGGCTGATGAAGACCGGCCCCATGGGGGGCGTCATTGCGATCTTCGCAGCTCGGTGGATGATGCGGGGCAGGTCTTCCAGGCGGGTGACCTCGCAAGCCCACTTGACCAGCGGCTGGGCGATGGGCAGGAGAGGTTCATACAATATGGGTTCCTGTAGCCCGTAACCCACTTCGTACTGACCCGCCGTAACCAGAATCGGCGACCCCGAGAACTTGGCGTTGTACAGGGCACCCATGGCGTGGCCCAGGCCCGGCGTGCAATGCAGGTTGACGGCAACCAGGCGGTTTGAAGCCCGTGCAAAGCCATCTGCCATGCCAAGCACGATGGATTCCTGCAGGCCCAACACGTAGTTGATCTCGGGAAACTGTGGCACTGCTTCCATGAGAGCCAGCTCTGTTGTGCCCGGGTTTCCGAACAGGTGAGTGACGCCTTCATTGATCAGCAACTGCAGGAACGCATTCCGGCCGGTTATGGTGGTGGATGACATGGCTGCCCTAATTCAATAAACGATAGTCAATAACAACAAATAAAATCCGGCGTTCCGCCGGAAAAATACTGTTAATTATTCTTCCGGCGGAACCCCGTTGCAATGGTCATGGGTCTATACCAGTTATGCCGCGGTGGCATCCTTCAACAGTCTCGGCAACCGCGCCCATCACGCCAGCCGTTGTAAGGTCTCGCCCACGGCATCGAATAGAATGTCCAATTCCTGGGGAGTGCTGGTGAAGGGCGGGCCAAATTGCAGGGTGTCGCCACCGAAGCGTACGTAGAAGCCCTTTTCCCACAGTTGCAGGCCAGCCTCGTAAGATCGGATGGCCGGGTCGCCGTCGCGCGCTGAAATCTGGATAGCGCCGCCCAGCCCGCAGTTGCGAATGTCAATGATGTGCGGGCTGCTGCCCTTCAGACCGTGCAGGGCGGTTTCAAAATGCGGTATCAGCTCGGCAGCGCGTTGGATGAGGTTGTCGTGATCCAGCAAATCCAGCGTGGCAATGCCGGCGGCGCAGGCAACCGGGTGTGCAGAGTAGGTATAGCCGTGCGTGAACTCAACGGCGTGTTCGGGCAGCGCCTGGCCCATGAAGGTATCGTAGATTTCTGTTGACGCGACGACCGCGCCCATCGGTATGGCGCCATTGGTTACCTGCTTGGCGATATTCATGATGTCGGGTGTTACACCAAAGAATTCGGAACCGGTCTGCCGGCCCAGGCGGCCGAATGCAGTGATGACTTCGTCGAAGATCAGCAATATGCCGTGTTGATCGCAGATTTGGCGCAGGCGTTGCAAGTAGCCCTTGGGCGGCACGAGTACGCCGGCGGAACCTGACATGGGCTCAACAATGACGGCAGCAATATTGGATGCGTCGTGCAGTTCGATCAGCTTGAGCAGTTCGTCGGCCAGTGCCACGCCGCCGGTTTCAGGCTGGCCCCGCGTAAAGGCGAGTTCTGGTTGCAGGGTATGTGGCAGATGGTCGGCATCCATCAGTGTGCCGAACATTTTGCGGTTGCCGCCTATGCCGCCCAGACTGGTCCCGGCAATATTGACGCCGTGGTAACCCCGTGCACGGCCAATCAGCTTGGTTTTGGAGGGCTGCCCCTTGAGGCGCCAGTATGCACGTGCCATTTTCACGGAAGTGTCAGTCGCTTCCGACCCCGAATTGGTAAAGAATACGTGGTCGAGGCCTTTAGGTGTCATCGCGGTGATTTTCTCGGCCAGCTGAAAGGACAAGGGGTGTGCGAACTGGAAGGCGGGAGAATAGTCCAGAGTCCCTAGTTGTGAGGCCACCGCTTTCTGTATTTCGGGCCGGGCATGGCCTGCGCCGCAGGTCCAGAGCCCCGAGAGGCTGTCGAATATCTTGCGGCCATTGCTGTCGTATAGCCAATTGCCTTCCGCTTTGACAATGATGCGGGGGTCTTTATGAAAGGCACGGTTGGCGCTGAAGGGAATCCAGTGAGAGCGCAGGTTGAGGGATTCGGCCAGGCCAGCTGGCTGGTAAGCTGGAAAGTTCATGGGAGCCTCCGTCCGGGTGGTGGAAACCCCTGTCCCGGGGCTTCCCTAATAGTGTTCCCATTATGCAGAACATTCTGTGTGAATAGAATGGCAGCTGCATTGGAAAAAACAAAAGGCCCCACGCGTGAGAGCGGGGGCCTTTATCCTTTGCATCCCTGCAGGCTGCTTGAGCAGTCAAAAAAAACTGATCAGGGGTGCAGTTCACCATCATTGTCATGGTCGGCGCTATGGAAATCGTCCATGACGTGGTCCATGAATTCCTGGCGGTTCAAGCGCCCGTCCTTATTGACGTCTACTGCCGAAAACTGCTCGGAAGTGAGCACTTTACCGGCTTCGGCCCGGCTCAGGCTGTTGTTCTTGTCGGTGTCCATTTCTTTGAAAGCACCTTCCATGAAGGCACGGTATTCAGCTTCGCTGATGGTGCCGCTGCCGTCCTTGTCAATGTGGTTGAATTGTTCGTAAGTCATGCCCGAAGAGTTTTGGGCCTGACCGATAGCGGGGGCAGCCAGAATGACGGCAAGTGCGAGCAGTTTGAATGGTTTCATGATTGTGCCTCTCTTTATTTGCAGCCCATGGAGTTGCCGATATAGCCGCCGGCGCCAATGCCAACGGCCGTTGCCGCAGTACGCCCACGGCCGCCGCCTATGGTGCTGCCCAGCAGACCCCCTACGACGGCGCCGCCTACAGTGCTGGCAATGCAGTTGAATTCGGCGTTGCGCGAATGGCCGCCTGAACCTGAAGGGGACTGGCACGCAGCCAGAGCCCCCAGACTGATCATGGCAATGACCATCATCGCCTTGTTCATTGTTTTCGTTTTCATGCTGATGCTCCTCGGTTGAAAGCGGGGTCGTCGTGTGTGGATATTGCTTTATTCCAGGTGGCCGGGCATTTGCGGCAAGGCCGAGAACTCTTCCGGATCATGCTGAATGATGATGCGGGCCCCCAGATTTGATGCCAGGGTTTCAATACGGTTCATGGATGCCAGTGTGTCCGCCCGACTGTCATTGAACGTGGGTACGCGCTGATAATGGCGATTTTCGCGTGTGTGATAGAGGTCGCCACTAAGTATCACGGGCCCGCTCTTGGCAAGCCTGACCAGCAATACCTGATGCCCCGCGGTATGCCCTGGGGCTTTCAGAATTTTGACGCTGCCGTCACCGAACACGTCGTGGTCGCCATCCAGCAATTGTTTCTTTGTGCGCTTGTGGGTCGAGATGTCGTCGGGGTTGATGAAGGGGTCGGGCCCGCCGAGAGCGGCATCCAGGTCTTGCCGGGCCACCAGCCATGTGGCATTCGGAAATGCCCCCGCGTTGCCCGTGTGGTCGAAATGCAGGTGCGAGAATCCAAGGTAATCAATGTTGCGTACGCCTATGGCCTGCAGCTGTGATTGGAGGCTGCGGTCCACCTGCATGATGACGCCCCCATCTACGGTGACTGCACCCTTGCCGGCCAGTTTGTCACCCAGGCCGGTATCCCACAGCAAGGTGCCTGAAGGATGCATGACCACGAAGCACGGGGAAACGAGGGTACCACTGCGGCCATCGTATTCACCCGTATCCGAGAACATCCCCATGTCGGGCAAGTGCAGGGTGCCGCAATCCAGTGCGTACAAACGTATCGCCGGGGCCGTTACCGACACCGCAACCGCAGTGGCAGGAGAGGGCGCGACCGTTGGAGAAGTGGTGCTGCCAGCTGCGTGGAAAGGGTCGGGTGCCGGCACAGGGAAAGTGGTGGCATTCGCAGGCACCATCGTTGACTGGGCAATAATGGCAGGCGCGAATCCCGCCAGGGCCATGCAAACCACGGATCGCGTAATGAGTCGCCGCAGCATCATTTTTCGTTTCCTTGAGTTCAGTCTGGTTGCAGTCAAGCTTAAAGCAAGGACGCGGTATCGCGCCAGTCTGAACCGTGCAGCCCCTCGTTTTTGGCGCCGATATCAGTGTGTGGGCAGCGTTGTCGGTGAGGATTCGGCGTCGGGAATGAGGAAGGCCCCCGCGGCCCGTTCGCAGAAATGCTTGGCCAGTTCTTCGAATCGGCGTAGCGAGCTTCTGCGATTGTCTTGCCGCATGACGGCATGGACGTCGGTGCTGAGCGGGACATCCTCCAGCGGCCGGGTCTGCAAGGAAGGAAGGCGCAATGTCGTCGAGCGTGGCACGACAGCGATGCCCAGCCCAGCCTCGACCAGATAGAGTTGGGCGGGTACTTCCGCCACAACCTGGCACTTGCGAAGGTCAATGCCTACCTGGGTGCACAGGGTGTGGAAGCCGGTGGCGAAGTTTGAACTTTCGCGTTCCAGCAGCACCAGCCGTTCGCCGACAAGATCTCGCATTTTGAGGTGGCTGCGGGAAGTGAAAGGATGGGTGGCCGGCATGGCCATGACGAGTGGGTCATGCCACAGCAAAAAGCTTCTGAACAGATGGTCGTTCGCCTGGTAGCGGGAAATGCTGATGTCTATGGTTCTATCCAATAATGCCTGAACCTGGTCGCAGGGCCGCATTTCATTCAGAACCAGATTGATGTTGGGCGCTTCCTGATTGCAGTGAGCCACCAGTTGGGGCACCAGGCCCAGGAAATGGGAACCGGATAATCCGATTTCTATTGCGCCTTCCATGCCTTCCTCAATGGCCCGGGCTCTGGCCTTGGCCCGGTTGAGTCGGGCCAGAATAGCCTTCACTTCGTACAGATAGATCCGGCCGGCGTCAGTGAGTTCGACGTGGCGGCTGGATCGATTGAAAAGCCGCACTGAAAGTTCTTCTTCAAGCAGGGCGATCTGCTTGCTCAGGGGAGGCTGCGAAATGTGCAGCCTTTGCGCGGCCCGCGTGAAGCTGAGTTCTTCAGCCAGCGCGACGAAGTATTTGAGTTGATTGATGTTCATCGTTCAAATCAGCACCATGACGATCGAAGGAAAGATGGTGAGGATGATGATGCACGCCAGTTCCACCAGTACGAACGGCATTGTTCCTTTTATGATGTCGGCCAGGCTGATTTCTGGTGCAATGCCCTTGATCACATATAGGTTCAGGCCCACTGGTGGCGTGATCACCGCCATTTCGCAGGCGATGATCATCACTACGCCAAACCATATCGGGTCATAGCCGGCGGCGACCATGATGGGGAGCAGGATGGGCGTCGTAATCAGGATGACTGACACAATGTCCAGAAACATGCCGATCGCAACGAGAAACAGCATGCTGGCGCACAGAATGACCCAGCTGGGCTGCCGCAGTTCGGCCACCATGCCTACGACTTTCTGCGGGATCATCAAGCGCGTCATGATATATCCGAACAGCAGGGCTGAAGCCAGAATCAGCAGGATCATGCCGCTGGTGACAATGGTGGATCGCAGTATGTCGATGGCCAGCCTGATACGCATTTCCCCGCGTATCGTGGCAATGGCAAAGGCGGCGAATGCGCCGACGCCGGCGGCTTCGGTGGGGGTGGCAATGCCGAAGTAGATCGTGCCCAGCACGGCCAGTATCATCAGACAAGCCGGCCACACGTGCCGCAGCGCCGACCAGCGCTCGCGCGCCGATATTTTTTCCTGGCCTCCGGGAGCCATGTGGGGCCGCATCTTAACCAGTATGTACAGATAAAGCATCATCAGCCCGGTGAGCAGCAGGCCAGGCAGTATGGCGGCGGTAAAGAGTTTGCCTATGGATTGATCAGCCATTTCGCCGTACAGCACGAAACCGATGCTGGGTGGGATCAGCAACGCCAGGGAACCCGCTGCGGCTACAGATCCGCCCGCCAGGCCGGGGTCATACCCGCGTTTAAGCATTTCTGGGATGGCGAAGCGCCCTATGGTTGCGGCCCCGGCAACGCTCACGCCGCTCATGGCCCCGAAAACCGCGGAACTTCCCACGCTGGCAATGGACAGGCCGCCAGGCAGACGGTGCAGCCAGACGTAGAAGAGGTGGTAAAGCTTACCCCCTATGCTGGTTCGGGCCATGACTTCGCCCATCAGAATGAAAAGGGGAATGCAGATCAGAGTGTAGCTGGCCAGCCCGCGATGCAGGATGGAAGGAATCACATTGAGTGCGTTCATGCCACCTTGCAGAAACATGCCGACCAGGCTGGCAACCCCCAATGCTGCGAAGATCGGGGCGCCGACCGCCATGAGAAAGGCGAAGAGCAGCAGAATGAGCGTGAAGATCAGGGTGGCGTCCACTTATTCGTCCTCTTTTATGGTTTCTTTTGTTGTGGTGGAGCGAAATCGCGTCAGGGCGATCAGTGCGAGAACGGCGGCGCCTATGGGCAACAGGCTGTAGGGAATCCAAAGCGGGGCCCTGAGCAGTGATTGCGACTTGTAGCCCTTTTCCAATGCAGTCAGCACGATATTGCTGCCGGCCCACACCAGTACGATGGAAAAAAGCAGGACTGAAGCCTGGCTGATCCAGTAGGCGAGCCGCTTCCAGGTGCCCGTGAACTTGGCTTCGGCAAATTCGACGTTCACATGCCGCCTTTCATGGTGGACCCACCCGGCCGACAGCCAGGTAATGGCTACAAGCAGGTAGCTGCTGATCTCGACGACGTAGAGACTGGGTGCGTTGAACAGATATCGTGCAGCCACACCGTAGACAGTGATGGCAGTCAAGATAACCAGCAGGACTTCGGCAATAAATATTGCGATGCGTCCAAGAACCACGGGCAGTTGAAACAGTTTCATCCCGGACTCCAATGATCAGAAGCAGCGATGTCCGGCCGCCATGATGGGTTGCCGGATGTTGGTGTCAAATGTGGTTCAGCAGCTCGATGAGTTCGTTGGAACTGCACACCTGTGCGTACTTGGACTGCAGGTCGATAAGATTGCTGTCATGCTGCTCGCGGGAGCGGTCGCTGACGCAGTCGGATACGACGAAAGGCCTATAGCCGTTCTGCATGGCGTCCACAGCGCTGGCGCGTATACAGCCACTGGTGGTACAGCCAGTCACGATGACGGTATCGCAGCCATGTGCGGCCAGAAGGCTGTTCAGATGCGTATCATGAAAGGCTGACGCTTGTGTTTTCTTGATGACAAGATCTTCGCCTTTGACAAAGTCGATGCGCGGGTCGACTTCACAGGGTGGGGTACCATCGATAAGGGTTGCCAGAGAGCTGCATTTTGTCAGAAAGGGGCCGGCTTCCATCGTGGGGTTGCGGTAGGCAACCACGGTATGAAAGATGGGCCCTTTGCCGCGGTAGGCGGCAATCAGACGATTCAGCGCGGTGATGGCACTGCTGCAATCCGAAGCAAGAGGGGTGAGCCCGGCTTCGGTGAAGCCGCGCTGGAAATCAATGATGAGCAGGGCAGGGTGGGAGCCGAATTCCAGCGAACCGTAGAAGCCGCCCGCAGTGTTGGCACTGTCGATTTTCATGTTCGTCCTGTGTATGGAAGGGTCGGACGCGGCCGGCTGGCGGCCGCGTCATGAAAAAACGGTGACGTTACTGAGCGTTGTCGGCGACGATCTTCAGGTATTCTGCGCCGTTCGGAATCTGCGCAACCCATTCATCGATGGCCTTGGCGGTTTTCTTCTTCATGTCTTCACGATCTTCGGCGGAAACGCGATGGATCGTCATGCCCTTTTCCTCGAAGGTTTTAAGCGCGACCTTCACGTAGTCCTCGACCATGCGGAACTGCTCGGCATCACGTTCCTTTGCGCTTTCCATAAGGATGTCTTGAAGATCCTTGGGCAGCGAATCGAACTTTGCCTTGTTCATCGTAAGAATGGAAGTATCCACGGCCAGGTTGACCAGGGACAGGTGTTCCACAACCTCATACAGGGTGCGACCCATGCCGGTGATCAGCGGCCGGGGCGTGCCGTTGATGACGCCGCGATCAAAGGACAGATACAGTTCGGATGAGGACATGCCAGTGGGGGAACCGCCCAAAAGCTGTACGGCACGGGCGTCTGTGGCACTGGTGGTGGCCCAGATCATGCCTTTGAAGTCATCGGACTTGAGTACGGGCTTGTCGCGCGAATAGAGTTCGTAAGGATCAAAGGGCGCGACCCCAAGAATGACGGCATTGTGGTTTTCCGCCATTTGCTTGCGGATGCCAAGGTCAAGCAGGCCGTTGTCCATTGCGCGACGCAGATGCGGCATGTCGTTCAACAGGAAGGGCAGCGTAAAGATGTTCAGTTCGGGAATGCTGCCGCCCGCATACGAACCGGAAATGTTGGTAATGTCGATGTCGCCGCGACTGATGGCGGCGAGCTCTTCATAACCATCGAACAGCTGGCCGGAATGGAAGATGTTGATCTTAAGACGCCCTTCGCTTTTTTCCTCTGCGCGTTTTGCGAAGTTTTCAAGCGGCTTGTAAATGTATTCGTACGACGGTGGTAGGTAAGTGGAAATGGAAAGTTCGTATTTGGTCTGTGCAGATACTGAACCGGTGGCCATAAGCCCCAGGGTAACGGCGATACTGCCAAGCAGGCGCTTCATAGTGTTTCCCCCTTTTGATGTGGACCGAATGACAGGATTTATTTCTTGGAAGAATGGATGATGCCGATCCGCTTCCATTATCTTCAGAAGAATCTATTCAATCCAATACTTTAAACCTTACGATCTATTCTCTTTCGGAATTGATGTAATGTATGCAAGGGAAATCGATGCTTCCCTTAGTGGCGGTTTTGAAGGTCGAGTTGCTCTGACTGGAGCGAGCGAAGTTCGGGTACTACCGATGCTTGCAGCCGTCGGGTTGGAATGATTCAATCTTGAGGAATGCTGGCCGGGCTCACCTGGGTCCACGGGGCCAATCCCCCTTTGAAGCTTTTGCAATTCTCGGAGTGCGATATGACGGAAGTGAATAATAGGGCCCGGAACGATGGCCCACCCATGCAGCGCATTTCGCTGCGAACTGCAGAACTGGGGGAAGGTTTTACCGTTGGTCGGGCTCTGCCAACACGGGAGCGGCGCCTGGTAGGCGCGTGGTGCTTTCTGGATCATTTGGGGCCGGTCGATCTTGCCAGGAATGACGGTATGCGTGTCGAGGCGCATCCTCACACCTGCCTGCAGACTTTCACCTGGATGATAGAAGGTGAAATCCTCCATCGCGATAGCCTGGGTTCGGAACAGAGTGTCCGCCCTGGCCAAGTGAATCTGATGACGGCCGGGCATGGCATTGCGCACACTGAATATTCACGGGGCGGCGGCATACTCCACGCGACACAGCTCTGGATCGCCCTGCCGCCGGAACACGCCGATGTGCCCCCCGCCTTTGATCATTACCCCGAATTACCGCAGTGGTCGCGTGGCGGTGTGAACTTCACTCTGCTGGCGGGAAGCTTCGAAGGCAACCTGGCGCCCACCCGCTTGTATTCCCCGCTGGTCGGTCTTGACCTGCATGCGCCCGACGGGGGCACCGTGGAGCTGTCACTGCGTTTTGATTTTGAATATGGCATCTTGCCTGTACAATCTGCGATAAGTATCAATAATGTAGATACTTCTAAAGATACATTTGTCTACCTGGAACCGGGTGGGCAATCGTTGACGCTCTCTTTGCCCGCAGGCGGGCGCTGCGTGTTCATAGGCGGTGAACCCTTGGCCAGCAAGATCAGCATGTGGTGGAACTTCGTCTCCTCATCCCGGGAATACATCAATCAGGCTTACTTGGACTGGCAGCGAGGTTCCCCCCGTTTCCCGCCCGTCCCCGGCGCCACCCACCGCCTCCCCTCCCCCAAACCTGCTTGGATGAGCAAGGGCACAGAATAGTCCTGAGGACTATTCTGTGCCCTTGCGAATCGGAGCGGCCTGCAGGCTCCTTCACCTCCCGACAGGAACTGATTTTCATGACTTCCCCTTACCAGATCGTACAGCTCGCCTCACTTGGCCAGGCATTGGATGAAGAGCTCGCCCGGCGTTACTCTGTGCTGCCTCTCTGGCAGGAACGCGATTTTCTCCCTAGGTTTGCAGAGGCGCCCCAGTCTCAAATCTTGATCACTTCCGCGCTTTTAGGCCTGAAACGACCTTGGCTCGAAGCGCTGCCTGCCGTGAAGGCGGTATGCAGTTGGGGTGTGGGTTACGAGAATTTCGACATGCAGGCCGCAAGGGAACTAGGTGTTGTGGTCAGCAACACACCAGATGTTCTGGATAATTGTGTCGCCGATATGGCGTGGGCGCTGATGTTCGGCGTGGCCCGCCGCACCAGCCAAGGGGATCGCTTTGTGAAGACCGGCCAATGGACAGGGCCGGGCCGCTTCCCTATGGGTACGCGGGTGTCAGGCAAGAAGTTGGGCGTTGTCGGGCTGGGTCGTATCGGCTTGGCCATTGCCAAGCGAGGCGCCGGGTTCGATATGGAAGTTCGCTATCACAATCGGCGCGAGCGCCCGGAAGTGCCCTATGCCTACGAAGCTTCTCTTGTCGAACTGGCTCAGTGGGCGGATTTCCTGGTTCTGGCCTGTCCAGGTGGGCCCGAGACCCGGCATATTGCGAACCGTGAGGTACTGCGCGCGCTTGGCCCCCAGGGGATACTGGTGAATATTGCCAGGGGATCCGTAGTGGACGATGAAGCGCTGATAACAGCCTTGCGTAACGGGGAACTAGGCGGGGCAGGGCTGGATGTCTTTACGGACGAACCCCGGGTGCCTGCAGCGCTGCTGGATATGGACAACGTCAGCCTTATGCCTCACGTCAGCA
>Ga0172382_10006338_pt1 | contig 17233 bp, 9 predicted proteins | sample Leawel138RmetaG_FD_122245 | JGI IMG/M metagenome (GOLD analysis project Ga0172382, IMG submission 122245) | Leachate microbial communities from a municipal landfill in Southern Ontario, Canada - Leachate well 138R metaG | ecosystem: Engineered > Solid waste > Landfill > Unclassified | place...
CTACGGCAAGCCGGAGGCGACGCTGGATCTGTTCAAGAACGGCTGGATCCACACCGGTGATCTTGGGCGCATGGATGAGGATGGGTACTTCTACTTTCTGGACCGCAAGAAGCAGGCGCTGCGTCGTCGTGGGGAGAACATCTCCTCCTTCGAGGTGGAGTCGGTGATCGGCTCGCATCCGGCGGTGCTGGAATCGTGCGTGGTGGGGGTGCCCTCGGACGTTGGCGAGGAAGAGGTCAAGGCGGTGGTGGTTTTGAAGGAGGGCCAGAAGGTCACGGAGGAGGAATTGATCCGCTGGTGCGAGCCGCGCATGGCCTATTTTGCGATCCCGCGCTACATTGCGATTCGCGCCAGTCTGCCCAAGACGCCCAGCGAGCGGGTGGAGAAGTTCAAGCTGAAGGCCGAAGGCGTGACGGCGGACTGCTGGGACCGCGAGAAGGCCGGCATTCAGTTGAAGAAGTGATCGCTGCTAATCCAGACGCAGCGTAGTAACCAGCCGGACCGCGCAGCATACGCCCTATGCTGCGCGCGTTCCGAGGCGGAGAGTGAACGAACCGTTATAGGGTTTGAGTGAATCGTTACGGGACCGACTTGGTTGCGGCGTTTCTCAGGCCCTGGAACAGATTCGAATATGACGCCCGCAGTTTGCGGGCGATTCGTTCCGCTTGCGCATCGCCGGCGGTCGTCTCGAATTGGCCGCAATAGTGGATGCGGCACTGCCCGGGACCGAGATCCGTGATCGTAGCGGTCGCTTTATATCGGGAAATCTTCCATGGCGGCGTGCCCACGATAGAAAGCTCCAGGCGCTTGCCATGCGCATCCAACGCATCGAGCCGCTCGGACATCTGATCGCCTTCGCTGGTTTTCAGGTGGCGAATGGCGCCAACCCCTTCACCCTCCATCCGAGCGACCGTGAGTATTCCGCCCGGAAACCAGTCGCCGATCCCGCCCCAGTCAACGAGCAATTCCCAAACGCTGCTTGCCGAAACAGGCAGCACGTCCTCGTGGACCACAGTCCTATGGGATGTGCCCATATTTCTCCCCTGCGTGAATGCCGAATCGAGCCAACCAGGATCAACCTGGGCCACGATCTTAATAGAGTTACGAAGCCAACCTCAACAACGAAACCCGCATCGGGCCGGATCCGCGGGTCAGGTGCCACTCCGGAATTCTGAGACGGCTTACGGGTCGAGCGGGTGACCCAACGGATTGCTGCACCGCCAGATTTATGAATTGTCTCGCTTCAAACACGGGCTCCCGAAGCACGGATGACGAACCACGCAAGCCGCTCGACTATAGCAAACGGCAGCAGCTATTGATTTCTTGAATTTCATGAAATAGAGTGGATTTGAGACGTGCTCAATTATTAATGCTTCATTACTCCTGGATGCGGACACAACGCTGACCTACCTCCTGGCACGACCTTTCGCTAGTCGGCAAATAGCTACTGACAACTTTCAATAGCAATCGTCCAATAGCAACTGTGAGGTGACATCGTTCGTGGGGCAGCGCAGTCCGAGGGGCAACAGAGAGAAGAGAGCGTTCTAATAATTCTCAACCAGGGTTTGTCACGGGGTAAACACAATGTTCAAGATGTTTAAACGAACCGATCGGCCGGGGTCGCCTTTCGGAGTGCGTGGAGGAGGCGCCTGTCTGGTGTCGACTTTGGCATTGGCGGTTTCAGGTATGGCTGGCGCCCAGACCGAAAGGTCGCTCGGAACGCTCGAAGAGATCGTGGTGACCGGAACGAAGCGAGAAGCCCAGGCGCAGGACGTGCCCATCGCCATTTCTGCGATCACCGCGGATACGCTCAGCCGTTCCCAGTTCAACGACGTACGCGCCCTGGGTCAGGTTGCTCCGGGCCTGGTGCTATCGAACGCGGCCGGTTTCAACTCGACGGGTGGCGGCATGCGTGGGACGGGGACCAATCTCATCCTCGTGACCCAGGATGCGCCCGTAAGCTTCCTGGTAGATGATTTTGCGCTGAATCATGTCAGCTCCCAGTTCATCAACATGTTCGATGTGGAACAGATCGAGGTCTATCGCGGACCTCAGGGAACGCTGTTCGGCAAGAATGCAACCGGCGGTGTGATCGCAGTGACATCCAAGAAGCCGATTCTTGGAGTGCGCAGCGCCGAGACCGACGTCGCTTTCGGACAGTACTCCAATTCCGGTGGCGCGAATTACGCCAGCATCAAGGGGGCGCTCAATCTGCCGTTGGGCGACACCCTCGCGTTGCGGGTTGCGGCCATTTTCGATCACGACGACGGCTATTACAGAGACTCGAAATTTACGGCGACTTTCCCCGACGATGTTCCGTTATGGACCCTGTCAGGCATTCCAGCCGGAACGCCGCTGCCGCCGGAGATCAATCCGAACGTACTGGGCACCGGAGATCATTTGGGGGGCAAGGAGGTTCTGGCAGTCAAGACGAAACTGCTCTGGGAGCCGACGGATAATTTCTCCGCCTACCTGATCTACGAATACCTGCGGGACAGGTCGGATTCACCTCCCACCGTCAACGAAAGCAGCGCAACTGATCTGTTTCCGCTGCTGGGATTCCCGGGTATCGGCCCGGCCGGGCATGGCAATGTCTTCAATACGCTGCTCGACCACAATCCCATCATCAATATGGACGACGGCCATCAGGTCGATGCGGATGGTCTTTATCTGACGCTGGACTGGGATCTGGGGCATGGGCTCCTGAAGTCGATCTCCGGTTATCGCAAGGAAGAACAGAAGTTTCCGAGCACGTATACGGGAGAAGCGTTTCTCAATCTTTATGACTCCACTCGGAATCTGGAGCGCAAGGCCTTCCAGCAGGAGCTTCGCTACGTATCCCAGTTCGATGGGCCCTTCAATTTCGTCGCCGGAGGAAATTACCTGCGCGATGAACTGGAATTCGTTACGTTCTACTCTATCGGCCTGACGTCGCTGCTGCCGACTCTCGATCCAACGACCGGCACCTTCATCACGCCGGACGGGTTCGTCAGTCTCGACACGCGGGAGTTGTCCGACTATCAGATGCACGGCGCCGAGCAGGATAGGGACGAGTATGGGCTTTACCTGGATGGCACCTACGAGATCAATGACCAATGGTCTGCGACGGCGGGTGTTCGTTTCAGCAGGGACAAGAAGAAATTCTTCCGATTCGTCGAGGGTGGCGCACCGTGTAACCAGTTTACGGAAGTCGTCGACCAGGTTTTCGTGGATGGGGAATGCCGCGACGTACGGTCGAATCGCATCAGTCGTGTCGGTATGACGCCCGAGCAGTGGGACGGCCGGGCCATGCCGCCTTCCCAGTTCGGAACGGTCGTCGACACCGACAAGACGTGGGAGGAAACGACCTATCGCCTGGTGCTGAGCTACAAGCCTGTCGACGATCAGATGATCTATCTGAGCTACGCAACCGGCTTTCTTTCGGGAGGATTTTCGGAAGGCTGCGCGACGGTCAGCAACTGTCCGTATGAGCCGGAAACGGTCAAGAACCTGGAGTTGGGTTACAAGTCCGACCTGCTCGATAGCAAGCTGCGATTGAACACCGCGGTGTTTTATACGACGTACGAGAACCTCCAGCGAGCCACTGCAGCGGCTTTCACCGCCGCGGACGGTTCCCAGAAGGAGGAGGCCATCACCATCAATTCCGGTGAATCGGAAGTCTGGGGCCTCGATCTGGAGGCCACCTGGGTGCCTATCGATAATCTGCGCCTGGTCGCGGGCCTCAACCTGCTGGATCACAAATACACCAAAGGTATTCTGCCCGATCTGCTGGGGAGTGGATCTCCCGTGGATCTCAAGCAGTTCGACGTGCCCTTCTCTCCGGAGTTGAAGGCGTCATTGTCGGCTGATTATGAGATTCCCTTGTCGATCGCCAGCGTAATCCTTTCCGGCAGCGTCAATTATCAGGATGAGGCGGAGGGAGACGTCTTCAATTCGCCAAATACCCAATTGGAGGCGCGGACGCTGGTCGATCTGGGCGTCACATATCAGCGCGATCGCTGGGCGGTCACGGCGTTTGTCGCAAATGCGCTGGATGAAGAGTATCGGGTCTCGGCGAATCCAGTGGCCGGCCTGTGGACATTCACGAACTATGGCGCGCCACGTTCCATAGGTTTGAAGATGCGCTACAGCTTCTTTGACTGAGCATTGCGATTGAAGGGGTATGGGCGTGGATCACCTCATTCGTGATCCACGCCCTGATGAAGATCGTGGAGGCATTCGCATCCATTCGTACTCATTTCGCCTTACAGCCATGGGATTGAACGGCGATTGACCAGGCCTTCCTTCGTCTCAATGGGAGTTCCATGTCGATGACGAGAGCAGATGGTGTGCCATATCTGCAGCAGCCGGGGAGCGAGGCTATCCGAAAGGCCGGTAGAACGAGCGTCTATCGTCTGTTTCGAGAGCAGGCGCTGAGAAACCCCGAGAGATGGGCCATCGAATCGGATCAGCGCCGACTGACTTATGGTGCACTGCTCGATCGCGTCGACCGCCTGGCGGATGCGCTCACCGTGAAGGGTATCCAGCATGGGCAACGCATCGCCGTATTGTCGGAGAATCGCCATGAATATGTGGAGGTTCAACTGGCGGCCGCCAGGATCGGCGCCATCGTCGCCTGTCAGAACTGGCGTTTGACCGATTCGGAATTGCAGCATTGTATCGATCTGGTTTCGCCCTCCTTGTTGATCTTTTCCACTCGCCAGTCGGGCGTCGTCGACCGGCTCGAACTCAAGGATATGCCGCGGCTCGAGTTTGGCGATCGCTACGAGGAAGCCATCGATAGCGGTGTTGCCGGCCGGGCCTTCGATGACGTCGATCCCGAGTCGGGCCTGATCATGCTCTACACGAGTGGGACGACCGGCCCTGCAAAGGCTGCGCTGATCAGTCAGCGCGCGCTGATGGCACGGATGTCGGTATTCCGCTTCGACCTGGGGGCCGATCCCGAGGACGCCTATCTGGCGTGGTCGCCCATGTTTCACATGGGAGGCACCGAGCATGGTTTGTCGACGTTGATGATGGGCGGGCTCGTGATCGTCATGGACGGCTTCAAGGTCGACGCCATGGCCGAGATCGTCGGGCGGCATCGATTGAGTTGGCTGCTGCTCGTGCCAGCCACGGTCGAACCACTGATCGAGGCGGTGAAGCGCCTCGGTGTGACTCCCAAGGGGGTGAAGGTCGTAGGATGCATGGCCGATCTGCTGCCAAAGGCCACTATCGTCGAACTCACGACAGTCATGCGTGCCCCATTCTTCAATACCTTTGGTTCGACGGAAACCGGTCTGCCGCCTGCGTCGGGACACCTGATTGCGCCAGGGATTCATCCAGACAACTTGTCCAAGCGGATGAGTTCGCTGTGTTCCATGCGCATCGTCGATGCGAATGACGCCGATGTGCCTGTCGGGGTCGTGGGGCAAGCGCTTGTGAAGGGTCCGACGCTGTTCAGCGGCTACTGGGGAGCGCCCGAGATCAATGAACGCGACTTTACGGATGGCTGGTTCAGGATGGGCGATCTGTTTCGCAAGAACGCAGACGGTAGCGTCGATTTTGCGGGCCGCGCGAAGTATCTGATCAAGTCCGGCGGCGAGAATATTTACCCGGCCGAAATCGAAAGCGTTCTGCTGAGCGATCCCAGGATCGCGGATGCCGTCGTCGTACGCAAGCCGGATCCGAAATGGGGCGAAGTGCCAGTCGCTGTCCTTGCTCGTGCCGCACCTGATCTTTTGCAGAGCGATGTCGAGCAGCTGTGCAAGCGAGAGCTGGCGGGGTACAAGCGGCCGAAGGAAATAAGATTCGTGAACTTCGACGAGTTGCCGCGAAGCTCGACGGGAAAGATTTTGAGGGAAGATGTGGAAAAATGGCTGCTTCAGCAGGATACGTAGGCGGCGCCGTGTTCAGACTGGGTAAGTGCGAGTCGACCCGCTGATAGATGGAGAACGCGAACATGACAACGCCTCACCAACTCTTGCCACGGGTGCTCGACTTTCTGAAACGCTCGCCGGGGCTGCTGATCGACAACGAATGGCGCGCTTCGAGATCGGGAAAAACGTTCGAAGTGATCGACCCCGCCACCCGCCGGGTCATCGCCGAAGCCGCCGAGGGTTCAGCCGCGGATGTCGATGACGCCGTCGCTGCCGCACGAGCCGCTTTCGACCGCGGACGCTGGCGAACGATGACCGCCGCGGAGCGAGGACGGATCATGTGGCGCTTTGCGGATTTGATCGATGCAAATGCGAAAGAGCTGGCACAGCTGGAGGTGATTGACAACGGCATGCCGATGGCCTTTGCCGAATATCTGATGGCCGGCTGTTCCAGCTGGACGCGATATTACGCGGGCATGGCCGACAAGGTGCTGGGCAAGAATGCTTCGGCCGTGTTGTCCGGCGACGGCATGGACACTCACGCCTACTCATGCTCCGAACCGGTCGGTGTCGCTGGTTTGATACTGCCCTGGAATGGTCCGGCCGGTACCCTGATCATCAAACTGGCGCCCGCACTTGCGGCTGGCTGTTGCTGTGTCGTCAAGCCGGCAGAGAATACGCCGATGACGGCGCTACGGCTTGGCGAGCTGGCTGTCGAGGCCGGCTTCCCGCCCGGCGTGGTCAATATCGTGACCGGCTTCGGCCAGACCGCCGGCGCGGCGCTCGTCGAGCACCAGAACGTCGACAAGATTTCCTTTACCGGGTCAACGGCGGTGGGCAAGGAAATCGTCAAGGCGGCTGCCGGCAATCTGAAGCGCGTCACGCTTGAACTCGGTGGCAAGTCTCCCTGCATCGTGTTTGACGACGCCGATCTCGACGTGGCTATTCCCGGTGCGGCGATGGCGATTTTCGCCAATACGGGCCAGGTCTGCTTTGCCGGGTCGCATTTGTTCGTCCATGAAGGTGTCTACGATCGGGTGGTTGCCGGCGTCGCCGACTTCGCGAAGACCATGAAGATCGGCAGTGGTTTCGATCCGGAAACCACGCTGGGCCCGCTGATATCGGAAAAACAGCGCGATCGTGTCGCTTCCTATATTCAGGCCGGATGTGAGGCGGGCGCGGAAGTCGTGACCGGGGGAAAGACGGCAGGACGCGAGGGGTACTTCATGGAGCCGACGATTTTCGCGAATGTAAGTTCGAACATGACGATCGTCCGGGAGGAGATTTTTGGCCCGGTTCTGGTCGTGACCCCGTTCAATGATACGGACGCGGTTATCAAGCAGGCCAATGACACTCGCTATGGACTCGGTGCCGGCGTGTTCAGCCGCAACGTCAATACCGTGCACCATGTGGCGTCCCGTCTTCAGGCTGGAAGCGTCTGGGTGAACTCCTATGGCACGGTGCATCCGGCGCTGCCCTTCGGCGGGTACAAAGAGTCCGGCTGGGGACGGGAGATGGGAACGGAGGGCATGGATGCATTCCTGGAAAAGAAATCTGTTTTTGTCCGCCTGTATACGTCCTGATGAGGCTGGGTATCTATGAGCGATACTGAAAGAAACCGACGGCAAGCCAATGTTGCACTGGTGCGCCGATATCTCGATGCAGTGGGCACGATGCGTCTGGATGAGCTGGCGCATACGCTCCATGAAGAAGCGGAACTCGTTCTTCCATATGCCCCTGATGGGGTTCCGCCGCTTACGCAGGGCAAAGCGGCGTTCATCGAGTTCATGGCAGCGCTGCCGCGTATCGTCAGTCCGTTGAATTTCCATGCAGCCGAGGTGATGACGCTGGAAGATCCGGATGAACTCGTGACCGAGTACAAGAGCGATGCAAGGAATATTGCCACGGGAGTGCCCTATCGGAACACGTATATCGCGCGGGTCCGTGTCAAGGATGGGCTCATCATTCGGTATGCCGAGTTCTTCGATCCGCTGATATTCGTAAATGTATTCCAAGGAGGTGCGCAGGTGTCGACGAAGGTTGGCGGATCGATCGACGCAGAGCAGAAGCTTGCGGTGCATGAGCTCCTGAGCCGGGCATCGCTCTGCTACGATTTGAAGGACCTTGACGGTCTCATGGCGTGCTTTGCTCCGGATGCGACCATGGCCGTTCGCATCGTCGATGAGAACGCCGGGTCGTTTGTCGGACGAGAGGCGATCAGGGAAATGATGCGTAATACCCTCCAGGTGCAAACGGATGTGCGGCGCCATGTCATTTCCAATGTGCTCTTTGAGGAGAGCGACGATGAGCGGGCGCGGGTCGTCTCCTACCTTACGCTGCTTGCGACCGAGAACGGCGAACTCCGTGTACTGGCCACCGGAACATATCGAGATGTCGTCGTCCATACGGAAGGGCAATGGCTTCTCGCCGAGCGAGATCTTCACCTCGATCGTTCGTACACGGGGTAATGCGTCATGAACCTTGGCCTGATCCCGGAAAAATATGCCGCCCTGACTCCAAGGCGGGAAGCTGTCATCGATATACCCAACGGGCGTCGAATGACTTTTGGCGAGCTCAACCGCCGTGTAGTGAAGCTATCACACGGATTGCGTCGGAATCTCGGACTCGAACGCGGCGCTCGTGTCGCGATGCTGAGCCGCAATTCCATCGAGTTCATGGAATGCTTCTATGCGTGCGCCCGGGCCGGCCTTGTGCTTCAGCCGCTGAACTGGCGCTTGGCGAGTTCAGAGCTCGTGCGAGTTGCCGCCGATGGCCAGCCCAGTGTCTTCATCAGCTCGCATGAGTTTCGTGACGAGCAGCGCGAGCTGCAGCGAAGTATCGATGTGTCTCATTGGCTGGAGTTTGGCGCTGGAAGCGATGGAAGCTACGGGGACCTGGTCGACGCCGCCCCCGAAGAGGATCCGGATGACCCCGCGACGATCGGCGAAAATGATCCCGTGCTGATTCTGTATACCGGCGGCACGACGGGTGAATCGAAGGGCGCGTTGCATTCCCACAAGAGTTTGTACTGGGGCATGCTCAATCAGACGGTCGCCGAGCGGGTCGTGCCTACGGATGTCTACATGCTGACGGGCCAGATGTTCCATATACCCGTAGCCCTCGCTGTCAACTACATGGCACACGGCTGCCCCGTCGTGCTCATCAACTTCGAGGCAAAAAAGGCACTTGAAGTCATTCAGGAGGAACGCGTTTCAGCCTTTCTCGCGATCACCACCATGTTGAACTGGATGATGGCGGTTGACGGTTTCAGTAATTACAACCTGCGCAGTCTTCGTAATATCCAATACGGGGGCGGCCCGATGCCCGCGACCGTGGTCAAGGCTGCTCTTGATGCGTTTCCTTGCACGCTTATCCAGGGATATGGCCAGACCGAAGGTATGACCATGACTTTCCTGTCGCAGGAGGATCATCACAATGCAGTGCGTGGGATCCATCCAGAGCGGCTGGCTTCCTGTGGGCGAGAGGGATTCGTCACATCGATACGAGTCGTCGATCAAGCCGGTCGACCTGTGCCACGCGACGGAAAGTCGACCGGTGAGATCATCATTCGTTCGGAGGCGAACATGCTTGGCTACTGGGGTAAGCCGGAGTTGACGGCACAGACGTTGCGCGATGGCTGGATGTGGACCGGGGACGTCGCGAGGTGGGATGAGGACGGTTATGTTTTTATCGTCGATCGCGCCAAGGACATGATCATCTCGGGCGGCGAGAACATCTACTCCACTCAGGTCGAAGCCGCGATTTATAAGCATGAAGCGGTTCTCGAGGCCGCGGTGGTCGGCGTACCCGATGACGAGTGGGGAGAAGCGGTAAAGGCGATTGTCGTCCTCAAGCCCGGGTATACCGCCACCGCGGAGGAAATCATTCAAACGGCCCGGCAGCACCTGGCTTCATACCAGAAGCCACGTATCGTCGAGTTCGTTGCGAGTTTGCCCAAAGCCCCCACCGGGAAGATTCTCAAGCGCGAGCTGCGCGCGAAAGACTGGCAGAGCAAGGATAGACAGGTATGAGTCGTTTACTGACGATGACGGCGGATTCGGGATCCCTGCTTCAGCGGGTTGGGAGTTCATTGCTCCTGTTGATCGCTTTGTTGAGCGTCGGCACGGTCGGTGAGGCGGCGGAAACGGACACGCCACCGACGTCGTCGTTGTACCAGCAGCATTGCGCCATGTGTCACGAAGGGGGGGTGCCGCGCGCGCCGCACTCCGTTGCTTTTCAGATGATGGGGCCGGCAGCGATTTACGATGCGCTCACGAATGGGGTGATGAGGACGGAGGCCAGTATGCTCACGCCTGAGCAGCGCCGCGCCCTCGCCGAGGAACTCGGCGGGGCGGTATTGCCGGACGCGCAAACGGTCGCGATGCCGCAGTGCATGGGCGCGCGCGCGCGCTTCGACGTCGATCTGCCCCCGAGGGCGGCCGACTGGGGAATGGGGCTCGGGAATGCGCGTTATGTCGATGCAGCCACTGCAGGTCTGTCCGCGCGTGAAGTCCCGAGTTTGAAGCTGAAGTGGGCATTCGCCTTTCCCGGTGCGTCGCGCGCTCGCAGCCAGCCGGCAGCCGCCGGTGGCGCAGCATTCGTCGGGAGTCAGGATGGGACCGTTTACGCGCTCGATTTAGCGACCGGATGTGTGCGGTGGAAATTCAAGGCGACAACAGAGGTGCGCAATTCGCCATCGATCGAGCCATGGCGTAAGGGAGACCCGCAGGCGCGCCCACGTGCGTTCTTTGGCGATATAGCCGGCAATCTCTACGCGATCGACGCCTTCTCCGGCCAGGAGATCTGGCGTGTGCGAGCCGATGAACATCCCTACACGACGATTACCGGGAGCCCGCGCCTGTTCGAGGGCCGGGTTTACGTACCGCTGTCGTCCAGCGAATGGGCTGCCGCTGCCGATCCCGGATATGAATGCTGCACCTTTCGCGGCGGGGTCGCGGCATTCGATGCCCGCGATGGGCGCCTGGTATGGCGTAGCTACGCCATTGCCGAGACGCCGAAACCCACGGGTGAACACACATCGGCCGGAACGGCACGGCGTGGTCCCGCAGGTGCGCCGGTATGGAATAGCCCGACGATCGACCCGAAGCGGCGGCGCATCTACGTTGGAACCGGCGAGGGCTATACATCACCGGCGGTCGATACGAGCGATGCCGTGCTCGCCTTCGATCTCGACACCGGCGCGATACTTTGGCACTACCAGTCGATTTCACGCGACGCATGGAATATGGCGTGCTTCATTAGCAATGGACCGAATTGCCCCGAGGAGAACGGACCCGATCACGATATTGGAGCGCCGCCCATTCTCGCATCGCTGAAGAACGGGCACGAGGTTCTGCTTGCGGGACAAAAGTCGGGGCACGTGTTTGCACTCGATCCGGATGATGGGCGCCTCCTGTGGCGCGAGCGCCCTGGCCGCGGCGGCTTCATCGGCGGTGTCCATTGGGGAATGGCCTTCGACGGCAACACGCTGTTCGTGCCGATGGCGGATACCACCCTGACGGGCACCGAACCAGGCGAGCCCAGACCAGGGTTGCATGCCTTGGATCCGGTGACAGGCGCGGTGCGCTGGTACACCCGCAATTACGACATCTGTCTGCCATCGACCAAGCCTGCATGCGATGCCGGTCTTTCGGCGCCTGCTACGGCGATACCTGGCGTCGTGTTCGCGGGCGCGCTCGATGGGCATCTGCGCGCTTACGACGCGGCGACAGGTGAAATCCTGTGGCAGGACAATACCGTGCGTGAGTATTACACCGTGAATGGAGTGCCCGGTCAGGGCGGGGGGTTCTCGGCGGCCGGACCGCTCGTCATCGACGGCCATGTGGTGGTGAATTCCGGTTACCTGTTCGGGGGGCGTATGCCGGGCAACGTGCTGCTTGTCTACTCGGTCGACGGCCGCTGATACGGAATGCCCGGGGCGATGACGCTGCCGAACGGCTCGTCGTCGCCGCGGCTGGGTCCCGATACCGAGAGGCTGTCTCCGTGAGTGACGATGGAAGCAGGGATGGCCGGAAACAGGGGCCGGAAGCAAGAACGGCCGGAGGCAAGAACGGAGGGCAGTCGGCTGCCCGTCGATCGGGGTATTTATTTATAAGGATAACTTAATAAATATTTCAGAGGTGACCGTGCAGAAGTGGCTTGGGTGTGGCGATAAGGATCACGTACACCCGATATAGCTGAAGTAACTGTAAAAATGCTTGATTTTACGGGTTTATCTCATGCTTGCGCTCCCGGAAAACAGAAGCCGCAGGGTTGCTTTCTGTCGATGCCGGAAGTAGAGTCAACTGAGGGAGCCTTAATTTATTCAAGATCAATACGTATTTTTGGTTGATCGCCGCTTCCTGGTGCGGATGTCCGCATGTCGAGGTGCGTGACTGTGCCGGGATCGTGCGCGACACATTTCGAGACACATTTCGATAACTGTGAGGTGAGCCATGTCGAAGAATGACAGCACGACCGCTCTGCCAGCGGGACGCCTGGACGTTCGTTCTCTGCCGTCGAACCAGCCTGCAGTCGGTCCCTTGTACCCGGAGTTTCCTTGGAAGGTATTCAACGCCAAGGGAATTGCCTGTATCTATGAGACAGACAAGGAAAATGTCCTGGATCTGTTGCCGCCCGAAGTCACTATCGCGACGGACCCTCCTCAGGTCATTTGTTGGCTCAACGGAGGTTACGAGATCGGCATTGGTGGAGGCCCCTATCAGGAAATGGCCCCTTTGATTCCGGTACTTTACAAAGGCGAGCTGCACATTTTCCCATGGGTGGTTTACCTGGGGCACGGTACTGAGGAATGGTTTGCAGCAGGCCGTGAAGTGCTTGGCGATCAGAAGAAGCTCGCGCACATTTCCCTGACACAGGAGATGGGCAAGGGTCTGATCATCGGCACGGTGGAGCGTCCGCTGCGACACCGGCTCGTGACCCAGATCGTCGGGCCTCTCGAACGCCAGTGTGACGAAAGCGCATTCGCCTTTCCGCCGGTCATCGGCCTTCGCATTCTGCCAAATCCGGAAGGGACCGGACCCGGAGTTGCTCAGCTCTACAAGAAACCCGTGATATCAACCTTGAAAAAGGCCGAAGATGGGTCGGCAATGCTTTTCGAGGGGCAGGGTACCGTTGAATTCGGTCGCTCTGAGCAGGATCCACTTTACAAGCTCGAGGTGCGCAAGCACGTCACCGCCTACTACGCCGAGTTCTCGACGATCGAGCAACCTACCGGTGTCGTTCTCAAGGACTACCTGGCGGAATCCCGCTGAGCTTCGTCGTGTAGCCAGTGGGTCGTGAGTGGTCCGGGGTGCGTGAAAGGCCCCGGATCCGAATGCAAGTTGTAATGATCGGAATTCTTCAACGGTCGGGAATTCGCAGTCCAGTCTCTTGTTTCGTCCAGGCTCGATACCCGCCCGTAGAAGCTCCATTTCGTGCATGGGGGGGGATATAGATGTTTACGAAAGCTCGTCACGCTAATCGTTCGGAGCGACCCATCTGCCTGCGTGAAGGGGCAGGCTGTCTGATCGCGGCAACGGCGTTGGTCGTTTCAGCCGTCGCCGGCGCCCAGAGCGACAGGTCGCTTGGAACGCTCGAAGAGATCGTGGTGACCGGTACCAAGCGGGATGCCGCAGCGCAGGATGTGCCTATCGCCATCTCGGCAGTGACTGCGGACACGCTCAGCCGATCCCAGTTCAACGATGTGCGAGCCCTGCGGCAGCTCGCGCCGGGTCTCGTGTTGTCGAACTCGCCCGGTTTCAATTCGACTGGCGGCGGAATGCGCGGCACGGGCACCAACCTCATTCTGGTGACGCAAGATGCACCCGTGAGTTTTCTCGTGGATGATTTCGCGCTCAGCCACATCAGCTCGCAGTTCATCAATATGTTCGATGTCGAACAGATTGAAGTTTACCGGGGCCCTCAGGGGACCCTGTTCGGCAAGAATGCGACGGGCGGGGTCATTTCCGTGACCTCCAAGAAACCTGTTCTTGGGGAATTGAGCGCTGAGACCGATCTCGCATTGGGCCAGTATTCCAGCTCTGGAGGTGCGAACTACGGGAGTGTCAAAGGCGCGTTGAATGTTCCGTTGGGTGACACCTTGGCGCTGCGTGTTGCGGCAATTTTTGACTATGACGATGGGTATTATCGGGACTCCAAATTCACCGCCACGTTTCCGGGGAACGTTCCCTTGTGGAACGCGCTGGGCATTCCAGCTGGAACGCCGTTGCCGTCCGAGATCAACCCGAACGTGACGGGTACAGGGGATCATCTGGGCGGAAAGGAAGTCCTGGCGGTCAAGACGAAGCTACTCTGGAAGCCGACGGACGATGTTTCAGCATACTTGATTTACGAGTACCTGCGGGACCGGTCGGATTCACCGCCCTCGGTCAATGAAAGCCTGGAAACGGATCTGTTCTCGCAGTTGGGGTTTCCGGGCATCGGCCCGGGCGACAATCCCTACAATACGCTGCTCGATCACAATGACGACATCCTCGATATGAATAAGGGGCATCGCGTCGACACGGACGGGCTGTATCTGAATCTGGATTGGGATTTGGGACATGGCCTCGTGAAATCGATCACCGGCTGGCGGCAGGAAAAACAGAAGTTTCCGAGCGCGTACACGGGCGAAGCATTCCTCAATCTCCATGATGCTGCGCGTAATCTGGAGCGGGAGACGTTCCAGCAGGAATTCCGCTACGTCTCCCAGTTCGATGGGCCTTTCAACTTCGTAGCCGGCGCCAATTATTTCCGTGACGAGTTGGAGTTCGTCACGTTCTTCTCCCTCGGCTTCCTATCGCTGCTGCCGACCCCTGATCCAACGACCGGCACCTTTATCACGCCGGAGGGTTTCATCAGCCTGGATACCCGCGAGTTGTCCGACTATCAGATGCACGGGGCCGAGCAGAAGCGAGATGAGTATGGACTCTACCTGGACGGCACCTACGAGATCGATGAGCGGTGGTCGGTAACGGCCGGCGTGCGATTCACCAGCGATAAGAAGGAATTTTTCCGCTATGTCGAGGGTGGCGCGCTGTGTAATCAGTTCACCGAGGCCGCCGATCAGGTGATCGTGAACGGGGAATGCCGTGACGTAAGATCGAATCGTATCAGCCGCGTCGGTCTCACCTCGGATCAGTGGAATGGCTCGGCCATGCCGTTCAGTCAGTTCGGCACAGTCTTGAACACCGACAAGACTTGGGAGGAAACCACTTACAGGCTGGTGCTGAGCTACAAGCCCGTGGTGGATCAGATGATCTACCTCAGTTATGCGACCGGTTTCCTCTCGGGAGGATTTTCCGAGGGTTGTTACACGGTCAGCCGGTGCCCCTATGATCCGGAAACCGTCAAGAATCTCGAGCTGGGTTACAAGTCGGATTTGCTCGACAGCACGTTACGGTTGAACGCCGCGGTGTTCTACACGACTTACGAGGATTTGCAGAGAGCGGCATCGGCGCCTGTTACCACTGCGGCCGGCGATGATGCACAGGAAGCCATCACCATCAATACCGGCGAATCTGAACTCTGGGGGCTGGATCTCGAGGCGACGTGGGTGCCATTGACGAACCTGCGCCTGGTGGCTGCCCTCAATTTACTCGACCATCAATATACGAAAGGTATTCTGCCTGATCTCGTGGGGGGCGGCACCGGCGTCGACTTGCGGCAGTTCGACATCCCGTATTCCCCGGAACTGAAGGCGTCGTTGTCGGCTCAGTATGAAATTCCATTGTCGGCCGCCAGCGTGATCCTCTCCGGTAGCGTGAACTACCAGGAGGAAGCGGAAACGGAAGTCTTCAACAGGCGAAATACCCAGATGGAAGAGCGGACGCTGGTGGACCTGGGCGTTACATACCAGCGTGATCGCTGGGCCTTAACGGCGTTTGTCGCGAATGCGACTGACGAAGAGTATCGGGTCGCAGCGTTGCCTGTGGCCGGCCTGTGGACCTTTACGAACTATGGCGCACCTCGCTCTTTCGGGTTGAAGATGCGCTACAGCTTCTTTGACTGAATTGCGGCGGACCCTTCCACTCCTGGGAGGGTCCGTTCGTTCTCTGGATGAATCTGAGCAGACACGTGTGTTTGTCCGCATGCGATGCCTGTACCGAGTGACGGACGATAAATTTTACCGGGGGTCAGCCATGACGACGAATGACAGCACTGCAGCTCTGCCGGCCGGGCGGTTGGACGTTCGCGCCTTGCCGTCGAATCAACCTGCGGTGGGTCCTCTGTACCCGGACTTCCCTTGGAAGGTGTTCAACTCAAAATCGATCATTTGCGTGTATGAGACAGACAAGGAAAACGTCCTTGATCTGCTGCCGCCCGAGGTCACCATCGCTACGGATCCGCCACAGGTCATCTGCCATCTCAACGGCGCTTATGAGTTTGGTATTGGCGGGGGCGGCTATGGGGAAATGGCGCCTTTGATACCGGTGCTCTACAAAGGTGAACTGCACATTTTCCCCTGGGTCGTTTATCTCGGGCACGGTACCGAGGAATGGTTTGCAGCAGGCCGTGAAGTGCTTGGCGACCAGAAGAAAATCGCACATGTTTCTTTGACGCAGGAGATGGGCAAGGGTCTGATCATCGGCACGGTGGAGCGTCCGCTGCGACACCGTCTCGTGACTCAAATCGTCGGGCCTCTCGAACGCCAATGTGACGAAAGCGCATTCGGTTTTCCGCCGGTCATCGGGCTTCGCATCCTGCCGAATCCGGAAGGGACCGGACCCGGGGTGGCTCAGCTTTACAAGAAACCGGTGATATCGACCTTCCGAAGGGCGGCAGATGGATCAGCGATGATTTTCGAGGGGCAAGGTAGCGTCGAATTCGGTCGCTCCGAACAGGATCCGCTCTACAAGCTCGCGGTACGCAGGCACGTCACCGCCTACTACGCCGAGTTCTCGACGATCGAGCAGCCTGCAGGGGTGGTCCTCAAGGACTACCTGGCGGAATCCGACTGAGTGTCGTCGCTCAACCGGAGCGTCGCGCGATCAGGAGAATCACAAGATGAACGAGTGGGATGACACCAAGGATTTCGTCATTGTCGGGAGCGGCGCAGGGGCGCTGTGTTCGGCGCTCGCGGCGCGTGCTGCCGGCGCCGACGTGCTTGTGATCGAGAAGCAAGCCATGCTCGGCGGCAACAGCGCGCTCTCGGGCGGCACCATGTGGATTCCCGGGAACGCGCTGATGCGCGAGGAAGGCATTGCCGACTCCCTGGAGGATGCGCTCAAGTATCTGGATGGTTGTGTGCCGGATGCGGGACTCGCGACCTCCCGTGCACGCAAGCTGGCCTATCTGACCGAAGGTCCGAAAATGATCGATTTCCTGCGTGCGGCGGGAATTCGTATGAAGCGGGTCCGAGACTATGCGGACTA
>Ga0172382_10006342_pt1 | contig 17225 bp, 19 predicted proteins | sample Leawel138RmetaG_FD_122245 | JGI IMG/M metagenome (GOLD analysis project Ga0172382, IMG submission 122245) | Leachate microbial communities from a municipal landfill in Southern Ontario, Canada - Leachate well 138R metaG | ecosystem: Engineered > Solid waste > Landfill > Unclassified | place...
ACTCGGGCTGCGCGCCGATGCCGCCGGGCTGCTGCCGGCGGCCAACCTGCTGGTGGGCGATGGCTGGATGCTCGTCGTGCCGCGCAGTCGCGAGCGCTTCGAAGGCATATCGATCAATTCGCTCTCGTATGGCGGCGCGATCTTCGTGCGCCACATCGAGCAGATCGACATCGTCCGCAACGTGGGCCCGCTACACCTGCTTGCCGACGTGGGTTGCTAGGGCGGCGGCAAAGGCCGCCGGATCGACCGGTCGGCCGGCGATCTCGCTGGCGCACACCGTCTGCCGGCCGAGCGCCGCGGCATCCGGCGATTCGCCGAGGGCATCGGCAAGCAGCCGCCAGTCGGGCAGCGTGACCAGGGTGCCGGCCACCAGCAGCACACCGTGGCGGCCGCGCTTCTGGGCGAAGCCCGAGAGCTTGCGGCCATCGGTCGAGACCACCTCCCAGGGGGCGAGGCCGCCGAAGCAGGCCCAGCCGATATCCGTCGCACGTCGCTCGGCGGCGCTGGCGCGCAGCTCCTCGGGGCTGACGAGCCGGGCGTCCACGCCAAGCATCGCGAGCGCCCGCAGATGGATGTCGCCCAGCCAGCGATAGCTGTCATGGACCCGCTGCGCGGCGCCCGGATGGCCGTGGGGCAAGGCCACCGACAGGCTGACGAAGCCCGGCCCCACCAGCACCGCCCCGCCGCCGGAATCGCGCACGAGCACGTCGAAGCCAGCGCCGACCCGTTCACGAACGGCGTCGAGCCGCGCGCGCTGCGAAACCCCCAGCACGATCGCCGGTCGGGCATAGCGCCAGACCCGGAAGGCGGGCCGCGGCGCATCGGCCTCGAGGTGTCGACGATTCCAGTCCTGTTCGATGGCAGCGGCATCCGGCGTCGGCGCCGGCGAAAAACTCGAGCCCAAGGCCTCAGCCCCCCGACGGTGCGATCTCGGCGATCCTGCGAAAGACACCGATATCGGGCGGGACGCTGGCGTTGACGATGAAGAGATGGGTCGCGATCGGCATGGCGCCTCCTTCTTGGAATGGTCCGGCAAGCCCGGCCCTCTCGCAAGTCGTCAGTGCAGCTTCACCTGCGGGGTGGCGCGGCGCACCAGGAAGCGGGCGATCGCGAGCACGCCGGTGCGGACCGAGCCGAGCACCGCCTGGTGATGCATCAGGTGCAGGCTGGTGTACATGATGCGAGCGACCAGGCCCTGCACGAACCAGGTCGAGCGGAACAGATTGCCCATGAGATTGCCGACCGAATCGCGCGTGCCGATCGAAACCAGCGAACCGTAGTCACGGTAGACATAGCGCCCATGGGGCGCGCCACGGTCGCCGCGGGCACGCGCCACCAGCGCCTTGTACAGGAAGCTTGCCTGCTGGTGGGCGGCCTGGGCGCGCGGCGGCACCGGCGTGCCATCGGGCGACACGAAGAAGGCGCAGTCGCCCAGCGCGAACACCGAATCATGTCCCACCACCCGCAGGTCGGGGCCGACCTCGATCGCACCATTGCGCGCGGTCCGCAGGCCGAGCGTGCCGAGAAGCTCCGGGGCCTTGATGCCGGCGGCCCAGACGACGAGGTCGGCCGGAAAGCGCCGGCCCTGCGCATCGACCACCTCGCTCTCCGTGATCTCGGTAACCCGGCAGCCAGTCTCGATGCGCACCTGGCGCTCGCCCAGCAGCGCCGCGGCGGCCTTCGACACCTTCTCCGGCAGCGGCGCGAGGATGCGGTCCGCACCCTCGAGCAGGGTGATCCGGACATCGTGCACCGGATCGATGCGACGGAATCCGTAGTGGGAGTGCACGACGCTCGCCTCGCGCAACTCGGCGGCAAGCTCCACCCCGGTGGCGCCGGCGCCGATGATCACGATATCGACCGCCGCCTCCACATCCGCGGCCCGGTGCCGTTCGGCCGCGACCAGCAGCTTGAGCATCGCCAGCCGGAAGGCCTCGGCATCGGCGGGGGAATTCAGCGACACCGTGTGCTCGGCCGCGCCCGACACACCGAAGTAGTTCGAGGTGCTGCCCACCGCGATCACCAGCACGTCGTACGGAACCTGGCGCGACGGAACCAGCACGTCGCCGGTTTCGTCGTGGACCGCCGCCACCGACACCTCGCGCGCGACGGCATCGAGCCCGATCATCGCGCCGAACACGAAGCGAAAACCGTTGTCGTGGGCAAGCATCTCGTAGGAGAGGCCCTCCTGGTGGATGTCGAGCGTACCGGCCGCCACCTCGTGCAGGGACGGCTTCCAGACATGGAAGAGATGCTGGTCGACCAGGGTGACCGCATCACGGCCCAACTTGCGGCCGAGCTTGCAGGCAAGCTCGAGGCCGCCGGCGCCGCCTCCGACGATCACGGTGTGTTCGCTCATGCAGGGTCCGCTGTAGTTCGGCCGGATCGGCCGGTGCCTCGAGTTTAAGGGGAACCCGAACCGTGCAAGGGCAACCCGAACCCCGATGCAAGGCCTCCTGCACCGCCCGCCTGCGGACGGTGCCCCTCGCGCCGACGGCCAGCCTGCGCCATACTGGACGCTGATCAACACAGGACACGCATGAAGACCGACCCCGCAGGGGCCGGCATGGAGACAGGCATGGCGCGATCGGCGCAGGCGGACTTCGAAGCAATCGTCATCGGCGCAGGTGTCGCCGGCATCTACCAGATCAAGCGGCTCGTCGACCTCGGCATCAGCGCCACGGTCCTCGAGGCGGCGCCGGACCTCGGCGGCACCTGGTACAACAACCGCTATCCGGGCGCCCGCTTCGACTCCGAGAGCTATACCTACGGCTACACCTTCTCGAAGGAAATCCTCGCCGAATGGCACTGGAAGGAGCACTTCTCGCCCCAGCCCGAGAACCTGCGCTACCTGAACTTCGTGGCCGAGCGGCTCGACCTGCGTCGCCACATGCAGTTCGGCTGCCGGGTCGAGTCGGCCCGCTTCGACGAGGCCGACGGCCTGTGGCGGCTGCAGGTGTCCGATGGCCGGGAACTCTCCTGCCGGTTCGTGATCATGGCGGTCGGCCTGCTCTCGACCCCCACCCTGCCGCGCATCCCGGGCCGCGAAAGCTTCCGCGGGCGCGCCTTCCATACCTTCGACTGGCCGCATGAGCCGCTCGAGCTGGCCGGCAAGCGGGTGGCGGTCATCGGCACCGGCGCCACCGCGATCCAGCTGATCCCGGAAGTCGCGAAGCAGGCGGCCCAGCTGACCGTGTTCCAGCGTCGGCCCAACTGGGCGGCGCCGCTCAACAACCGGCCGATCACCGCAGCGGAGATGGACGAGATCCGGGCGCGCTACGAGGAGATCTTCGCCACCTGCGATCGCTCGCCCTATGGCTTCGTGCATGAACCCGACCGCCGGGGTTTCCGGGAAGTGCCGCGCGAGGAGCGCATCGCCTTCTGGGACCGCCTCTACGACGAGCCCGGTTTCGCGATCTGGCTGGCCAACTTCCTCGAGATCTTCAGCGACGAGGAAGCCAACGCCGAACTGTCCGAGTACCTCGCCGACCGCATCCGCGGCCGCGTCAAGGATCCGGCGCTGGCCGAGAAGCTGATTCCGCGCGACCACGGTTTCGGGGTGCAACGGGTGCCGATGGAATCCGGCTACTTCGAGGCCTACAACCGCGACAACGTGCGCCTGGTCGACATCTCCGAGACACCGATCGAGCGGATCACCGAGCACGGCATCCGCACCAGCGCCGAAGAGCTGGAGTTCGACATCATCGTCTACGCCACCGGCTTCGACGCGATCACCGGCGCCTACGACCAGATCGACATCCGCGGCACCGACGGCGAAGCCCTGCGCGACAAATGGCGCGACGGCCCCTCGACCTTCGTCGGGATGATGATCCACGGCTTCCCCAACCTGCTCATGCCCAACGGCCCGCAGAGCGGCTCGGCCTCGACCAACTATCCGCGCGGCATCGAGGTGGGGGTCGACTGGTGCACCCGGCTCATCGAGCACATGCGCGCACGCGGACTCGAGCGCGCCGAGCCGACCCGCGAGGCCGAGGAGCGCTGGACCGCGCATGTCGCCGAGATGTACCAGAAGCTGCTGATGCGCAAGGCGAAGAGCTGGTTCACCGGCTACAACTCCAACGTCGAAGGCCACGAGGCCGGCCGCATCCGCTACTTCATCTACAACGGCGGCATGCCGAAGTACCGCAAGATCATCGGCGGGATCGCGGACATGGGGTACGAGGGGGTGGTGTTCGATGGCGTCACGGCACCGCTGGAGCAGGCGGCCCGCCAGGCGCCCCTTGTCCCGGCAGGGCCGCTTCAGTAATCTGCCGGCAGGGCCGCCCACGAGAGGCGTCGGCCAGCATCCACCAAGGAGCGAGACATGCCAGAGAGCGCAGCGCGCGCCGCCGTCGCGGGACTTTCCTACGCCAGGGGCCAGGGCGAACCACCGATCCGTGACCTCACCTTGGGCGAACTCCTTGCCTGGGCGGCCGAGACCACGCCGGACCGGGTCGCGCTCATCGCCGGCGTCGCCGACCCGGCCGCCCGCCGGCAGTGGACCTACGCCGAGCTGCATGCGCAGTCGCTGCGCACCGCGCGAGCCCTGCGCAGCCGCTTCGAGCCGGGCGAGCGGATCGCCGTCTGGGCGCCCAACGTACCCCAGTGGCTCATGCTGGAGTTCGGCGCCGCCATGGCCGGCCTCGTGCTGGTCACGGTCAACCCGGGCTTCCGGGCCACCGAACTGGAGTACGTGCTCAAGCAGTCGCGATCGGCCGGCGTGTTCGTGCTGCCGAGCTTCCGGGGCAACCCGATGCTCGACACCGTCCGGCAGGTGGCGCCGAACTGTCCCGAGCTGCGCGAGATCATCGCGCTCGACACCTGGGAGGACTTCCTCGCTGCCGCCGACGGCACCACGGTGGCGCTGCCGACGGTGAAACCCGATGATCCGGTGATGATCCAGTACACCTCGGGCACCACCGGCTTCCCGAAGGGCGCGCTGCTGCACCATCGCGGCATCGTGAACAACGGCGCCCACACCCTGGACCGCCTGGGCATCGAGGATGGCTCGGTCACCCTGACCACGATGCCGCTCTTCCATACCGGCGGCTGCGTCCTGTGCGTGCTGGGAGCGGTAAGCAAGCGAGCCACGCAGGTCCTGGTGGAAGCCTTCGATCCCGGCCTCGTGCTGGAGCTGTTCCAGACCTATCGCATCAACGCCATGATGGGCGTGCCGACGATGCTCATCGCCATGACCGAGCACCCGAACTACGCCAGCACCGATCTTTCGTCGACCCGCGCGATCTGCTCCGGCGGCTCCACCGTGCCCGCGGCCCTGGTACGCAAGCTCGAGGACAAGCTCGGCGCGCCCTTCACCATCGTGTTCGGCCAGACCGAGTGCTCGCCCGTGGCCTCGATGACCCGCCCGAGCGACACCATCGAGGACAAGGCCGACACCATCGGGCCGCCCATGCCGCATGTCGAGGTGAAGATCATCGATCCCGCCACCGGCGAAACCCTGCCCCATGGCCAGATCGGCGAATACTGCACCCGCGGCTACCACGTCATGCTCGGCTACTTCGAGAACCCCGATGCCACCGCCGAGGCGATCGACGCCGAGGGCTGGCTACATACCGGCGACCTCTGCTCGATGGACGAGCGCGGCTACTGCACGGTCGAGGGGCGGCTCAAGGACATGATCATCCGCGGCGGCGAGAACATCTATCCGCGCGAGCTCGAGGAGCTGCTCTTCAAGCACCCGAGCGTCGGCGAAGTCGCCGTGGTCGGCCTGCCCGACGATCGCCTCGGCGAGACCGTCGCCGCCTTCGTGCGCCCGGCCGCCGGCGCCGCCATCGACCAGGACGAGCTCACCGCCTACGTGCGCGAGAACCTCTCGCCGCACAAGACGCCGAAGCAGTGGTTCGTCGTGGAGGCCTTCCCCATGACGGGCTCGGGCAAGATCCAGAAGTTCCGGCTCAAGGAACAGTGGGAGAAGGGGGAGGTGAAGGCGGTCTGAAAACCGAAGCCGGTCCGGACTCCGACATGGCTGGGCCGGTGGCTGGCTGGCACGCGATCCCGCCGCGCTGGCGCGCCCTTATCCTGCTCAGCCTGGCCCGGCTCGCCATGGGCTTCCAGTTCCAGGCTGTCGGCGCGACCGGCAGCTCGATCCAGGCCGAGTACGGCGTGGACCTGACCTGGATCGGCTGGCTGATAGGGCTCTACCTTTTTCCCGGCATCGCGCTGGCGCTGCCCAGCGGCCTGCTGGGCGCGCGCTTTGGCGCCAAGCCAATCGCGCTCGCCGGCATGGCGCTGATGATGCTCGGCGGCCTTGCCTGCGCGTTCGCCGGCGACACCGCCATGCTTGCCACCGGCCGCCTGCTGTGCGGCGCGGGCGGCGTGCTGTTCAGCGTGATCGCCACCAAGATGATCGCCGACTGGTTCGCCGGGCATGAACTGGTGCTCGCGATGTCCATCCTGGTCAACACCTGGCCCATCGGCATCGCTCTCGCCCTGCTGACGCTCGGCGACGTCGCGGGCGCCCACGGCACCGGCGCCGCCTTCGGCATCACCGCGGTGGCGGCCGCCGCATCGCTCGCGCTGCTCGCTGTCGGCTATCGCTCACCGGGATCGGCCGCCGCCGAACGGGGCGCCGGCCTGGGCGCGCTGCAACGGCGTGAATGGCAGCTGCTGCTGATCACGGGCGCCGCCTGGATGGTCTTCAACGTCGTCTACGCAGCGCTCGCCGGCTTCCTGCCGCTGGTGATGATCGAGCAGGGCACCGATGCCACCCAGGCCAACCGGCTCACCGCCCTGATGACCCTGCTGATCATCGGCTCGGTGCCGGGCGGCGGCTGGCTCGCCGAACGCACCGGCCGACCCATCCTGATCGCGGTGGCGTCGCTGGCCCTGACCGCCACGGTGCTGGTCGCGATGCATGTCCATGGCCCCGGCGTCCCACTGCTGTTGGCGACCGGCCTGGTGATCGGGCTGCCCGTCGGCACCCTGATCGCAGCGCCAGCGCAGTTCCTGCGACCCGAGACCCGCGCGGTCGGGATGGGCGTGTTCCACACCATTTTCTATCTCGGCATGGGCGTACTGCCGGCGGCGATGGCCGCCGCCGCCCAGAGTCTGGGCTCGGTCAGCCATGTGCTGACGATCGGAGCGGCGATGGTAGTACTCACTGCCGGGCTGACCGGTCTCGCCGCATGGTGGGATTCGGCAAGCACCCGGACGCGTGCCATGGCTTGATGGCACGAGAGTACGGAGAGATCTTCCGTGTTAGACATAGTCCATTGGACCAAGTCCGTCAGCGAATGGGCTCTCGCCATGAAAACCGTCAGCATCCATGAAGCCAAGACTCATCTGTCCCGCCTGATCGAGGCGGCACTCGATGGGGAACCTTTCATCATCGCCAAGGCAGGCAAGCCATTGGTCAAGGTCGAAGCACTGGCAGCGCCGGCACCGGTCGTTCCCGATCGGCTGAGTTTCCTCGCGTCCGAGTTCCAGATCCCCGACGATTTCGACACGATGGGCAACGAGGAAATCCTCGAGCAGTTCGGGCTCGACTATTGAAGCGGCTGGTCGATACGCATTGCTCGGCAAGAGTCGTTCGGACTTCATGCTCCAGGCCGCCTGCGATCAGGCGCAGGCCGTGGTGCTCGACCAGATCCTCTTCAGCCTGGACGCCGACAGGTTGAAGCAGTTCACTGCCCTGCTCGACGCACCGCCCAGCCCCAACCCGGGGCTCGAGCGTCTCATGGCCGTCAAGGCACCGCGGGACACCGACTCGACAAGAACGCCACCACCCGCAAGGCGGTAGCAGTTTCGTCTTGAACCGCGGTCATGCGACTTGCTGGGAAGTCCTCTCCAACGGAGAGGACACCCGTGAGAAAAGCACTTTCCCTGTTCGCCGCATCCGCCTTGCTCGCCCTGGCCGCCATGCCGGCCGCGCATGCGGACACCTTCATCATCATGAACCTCGTGACCAGGGACGGAGTGGGTCCGGACATCGGTCGCATCACGGTGGCCGAAACACCGTACGGCGTCGTGTTCACACCAGACCTCGAACGCCTGCCCCCCGGCTTGCATGGCTTCCATGTGCACGAGAATCCTGACTGCGCGGCGAAGGAAACCGACGGCAAGCCCACCGCCGCCGGCGCCGCGGGCGGCCATCTCGATCCGGAAGGCACCGGCCGGCATGGCGCCCCCTGGGGTGAGGGCCATCTCGGCGACCTGCCGCCGCTGTACGTCGACGCCGAGGGAGTGGCGACCCAGCCGGTACTGGCGCCGAGGCTGGAACTCGCCGACCTCGAAGGACGCTCGGTCATGATCCATGCCGGGGGCGACAATTTCTCCGACGAGCCGTCGAAGCTCGGCGGCGGGGGCTCGCGGATTGCGTGCGGGGTCGTGAAGGAGGGCTGACCGGATCAGTAGAGCATCCCCGGCAGCCAGGTCGTCAACGCGGGCACATAGGTGATCAGCAGGATCAGGACGATGAGCACCAGCATGAACGGCCCCAGCTTCGTCGTGATCGCCTCGATCTTCTCGCCGCTGATCGCGGATGCGACGAAAAGCGAGTACCCGACAGGCGGCGTCACCATGCCAACGGCAAAGTTCACGACCACCAGGGCGCCCAGGTGGATGGGGTCGATGCCCAGGTGGGCTCCGACGCTCGTCAGGACCCCGACGAGGATCACCATCGCCGACGCGGTATCCATGACCGCGCCCAGGACGAGCAACAGGACGTTGATCAACAACAGGATGACGATGGGGTTGTCCGACAGCGACAGGAGCATGCCGACGACCTGTTGCGGAATCCCCTCGTTCGCCATCAGGTAGGCGTATCCGTAGGCCATTGCCACGATGAACACGATCATTCCGCTCATCTTGAAGCTCTGGAGCGTCGTTTCGTAGAGCTGCCGCCAGCCGAGTTCCCGGTAGATGAAGCAGCCTGCCACCACCCCGTATATGACGCCGACCATCGATGCTTCGGTCGGTGTGAACACCCCACCGTAGATGCCGCCCAGGATGATCACCGGCGCCAGCAGCGCCCATATGCCGTCGCGCATGGCGAACCAGAACTCCGCGCGACTGGGCTTGAGTTCGCGAGCCACGCCGTGGCGGCGCGCATACCAGATGCTCACACCCACGAAGCCCGCTGCCGCAAGCAGCCCCGGGATGACACCGGCGAGGAACAGCTTCGCGATGGACTCCTCCGCCAGGACCCCCCAGAGGACCATGGGGATCGACGGTGGAATCAGCTGCCCCAAGGGCCCGACCGAGGTGGAAAGCGCCGCCGCGTAGCTGCGCTCGTAGCCCTTGCGCTCGAGCTCGTCGATCATGACGCTGCCCACGGCCGCCGTTGTTGCCGGGGCGGAGCCGGAGATCGCGCCGAAAAAAGTGCCGGCAATGACCGTCGCGATGCTGAGTCCGCCGGTCAGGTGGCCAAAGATGACGGAGGCAAAACGCACGAGCCGGCGCGACAAGCCCCCGGCCCCCATGAGATCCCCCGCGAGCACGAAGCCCGGGATGGCCAGCAGGCTGTAGATGTCCGTGCCCGCGAGCACCCGTTGGGCGAACATCATCGGGTCGATCTCGGCGATGAACAGGCCGCCCATCGTCAGCAAGCCCAGCACGAATGCGACCGGCATGCCGAGCGCCAGCAGCACGATCAGTCCGACGCTGAGGAATATGGCCAGGTCGCTCATGCCGCGCTGCCCGGATCTCCGTCCGTACCCGGAGCGCTCGACGCCAGGACATGCGTGATCGAGAAGATCATGATCAGCACACCGGACACCGGCAACGAAACGTTTCGCCACGCCGCCGGATACCGGATGGCCGCGGAATACTCGCCTTGGGTCAGCTCCAGGAAGCTCCAGCCCGACCAGGTCATGTACAGGCCCACGCCGAAGATCCCCAGGCCGATGAGGATCCGCAGCGCCCGGATCAGTGACCAGGGCAGCGCCGCCTCGATCAGCTCGACCCGGACATGCCCGCCTTCGCGCACGAGCAGCGCTGCGGCAAGCAGCGTCACCCAGGAAAAGCAGAGCATGGCGACCTCGTCGCTCCAGGTGAGCGAATCCTGGAGGACGTAGCGGAAGAACACCCCGAGGAGCAGGCTGGACACCATGACGACCCCCACGGTGACCATCACGAACCGCACGAGCGCGGCCAGCCAGGCTTCCGCATCACGGACTACGCCCATCCCCTCCCCCGACGACCCGTTCCCATCCGCTCCGTGCTCTACTGCTTGCCCGCCGCCAGCGCCGCATCGAGGACGTCCGAACCGATGGCGTCGCGGAACTGCTCGTAGATTTCGGCGACCCGCTCGCGGAACGCACCGGGATCCTCGACATCATTGACCTGCATGCCGGCGTCCTTGAGCTTCTGCAGGATTCCCGCGTTGATCTCGGTCATCTTCTCCCGCTGCCGGGCCACGGTATTCCTGGCCGCGGTGCGGATGTTCTTCTGGGCCTCCTCGGACAACTTCTTGAAGGTCTGGCCCGACATCACCAGGGCGGGCGTATTGATCGAGTGGCGGGTCAGCGACAGGTACTTCGTGATCTCGGCGTACTTGTTGGAGTAGATGACCGCCAGCGGGATCTCGAGCCCATCGACCGCCCCTTGCTGGGTGGCCGTGAACACGTCGCTCCAGGGCATCGGTACCGGATTGGCGCCGAGCGCCCGGAAGGCATCCAGGTAGATGGGGCTCGGCTGCACGCGCAGCTTGATGCCGTCCAGGTCCTCCGGCTTGGCTATCGGCCGCACGTTGTTGATGGCGTACCGGAACCCCGCATTGACGAAGCCGAGGCTGATGATCCCCTTGTCGGCCAGATCCTTGGCCATGATCTCGCCGGCCTTTCCGTCCAGGACCTTGAAGGCCTGCTCGGCGGTGGGATACAGGAACGGCAGGTCGTTGAGCTGGAAGGAAGGAACGGTCTTGCCGATCGGAGTCATCGTCAGCACGCCCATCTGCAGGCTGCCGATGCGCAGGCTCTGCACCATCTGGGCCTCGTCGCCCAGTTGGTTGCTGCCGAAGAACTCGACCTTGAACTGCCCGGGCGCGAGCTTCTCGATCTCCTCGGCGAAGTAGTGGGCGGCAATGGCGTACGGGTCCGTGGGGCTGTCCGCCGACGGCCAGCCGATCTTGAGCACGGTCGGGGCCGCATGGGCGGTCGCGGACAAGGCCAGCAGCATGAAGCACGCAAAGGCGATCAAGAGGCCTCTGGCGGATCGAAGGACGGACGATTGGGACATGGCAACGACTCCTGAAGTGGAAGGCCCAGCCCGCAGGCAATGGGATCGCTATCTGTTCAGTTGACTTCCAGGGTGACGGAATCCGAGCCACCACCCCACGGGATCAGTGCGCACATCTTGATGCCGCTTCCCCCGGCCGCAATGCAGTGGATCGATTCCGGATTCCTCGCGAGCGGCCATGGTTCGCCCGACTGTCCCGGCGGTGACCGCTCCCAGATGAAACGCTGGGCGTCCTGCAGCGTCCAGCCCGCGTCCAGGATGCCGTCCGCGATCTCGGACGGCACCAGCAGGAACTGCTCGCCGCATTCGGACTCCCGTCCGGCAGCGCCGCCGATCCGGGCGCCATGCATCGCGTCGGCAATAGCCGCCAGGATCGATTCCGCATCCGTCCTCGGATCCGTCGGCAGGACCTCCAGCGTCCCGGAGATGCCCAGGACGGACACTGCGCTGCTGCCGCTGCGGATACCACGCCTGTGCGCAAACGAAGGCAGCAGCTGATGCTCGCCTTCCGCGAGACAGAAGACATACTTTCCCGGCTGCCCGATGGTCGCCATGTCGGTCGTTCCGGGACGGGCGCCGCCGACATTGCGCAGCACGAGCTGCAGCGCGCGGCCCATGCAGGCATTCGCCCGGTTCCCGGGCCCAAGGCAGTTGGCTTCGGCATTCATCCCCAGCCGCCGGGCGATCGGACCGTGGACCACCATGCATACCGTCGGCGACCCGGTGGTGGTCAGCAGGCCGAGCAGGTTGAATTCATCCTTGAGCGTCGCTGCCGCAGCCGCCAGGACCACGGGCAGCTCTCCCGGCACGCATCCCGCCAGCACACAGCAGTACGCTACCGCTTCTGCGCTCACCTCGCCGAACAGGGGCGGCATCGACCCGACGGCATGCGAAGCCGCATCGCGCAGCATCTCGTCGAAGCGTGCAGCCGTCGGCACCACCAGCGGCAGGCCATCCCCGAACCCCGCGTCCATCAGCTGGCGCTGCGCGTCGTCCCACGGATGGCCGTCATCGAAGAACAGGGCGTCGTCGGATCCGACCGTGATGTTCATCGTGCCGGCGTCCCTATCCGGCACGAAGCGACATCGGTGTAGCCGAAGCTCGGAATCCAGGCGGAGTGCTTGCCGGGGCCTCCGGCAACCGCAATGTGCAGGGACTCCGGCGACGGGCCATAGGTGTATCCGCCCTCGAGCGGCACGCGATCCGTTTCCGCATAGCTTGCGCGGTTGGCGGGCGAGACATTGGCCTCGGGCACCCGGGCCTTCCGGAACAGGAATTCCCGGATCTTTTCCACCGTCCAGTTGTCCCGTTTCAACGTCGCAGCGTGTTCTGGCCCCACCAGCAACAGGCTGGGCCCGGCGCCGTAGATCGTGTTCGCCCCGGACTGCGCGATCACCGAAGCCATGGTGGTCAGGATGCCCTCCCCGGTGACGCTGGCGTGATCGTTGATGTTGTGCGGCCCCTCGGCCGACATGAGCGTGACGACGCTCTCGTCAGGTGCGAACCCGAGCCGGACATGGTACGGATCCCACGGGCTCTCTTCCTCGTTCTCGCCGAAGCAGTACGTGTACTTGGCAGGCGAACCCTGCGTCGCGCGATCCATGTCGCCCGGCCTGGCGCCGCCGATGTTGAGCAGGATGAGCTGCAGGGCCCGTCCGATCGTGGCGTTGGCCCGGAAGCCCTGGCCAAGGCAGTTCGCCCCGCAGGCGATGCCAAGCCGTTGCCGCACCGGGCCGTTGACCATGATCATCGGCGCGCACGAATGCGTGGTCGCCAGCGTGCCGTGCAGGTTGTACTGCTCCATGAGCACGGCCCGCAATGCTGCCAGCACCACCGGAAAGTACTCGGGCTTGCAGCCCGCCATCACCGAGTTTGCGGCAAGGCTCTCGAGGGTCGGAACCGCCTGGCGAGGGGGAACGGGGTCGAACGGCGCCAGGCCCGGCGGGCAGGTTTCCAGGAAGCGCGCGACGGCCTGCTCCGTCGGCGGAACGACAGGCAGGCCATCATGCCATGGGTGGCTGTAGGCGAACTCCACCCATTCTTCCGCGGAAAGCGAATCGATCTCGAGAAGCTGCGGGCTGCTGAGCAGGTCCATGCTGTCTCCGAATTCAATCGAGGTAGGACTGAAGGCCCTTGAGAGCCTCGTCGACCCGACCCTTCAGTTCCTCGGCGTTCAGCCCGCCAATCGGATGCTTCACGATGACAAGCTCCGGCTCCACTTTCCGTGCCTTCGCCTGTGCCCGAATCAAAGGAGCAAAGGTTTCCGTCGCAACGACCACCGCTGTGACGCCCCGCCGCTTCAATTCCATACTGTCGTGGAAACTCCACGACGAACACGAACCTCAGTCGCCCAGCGCGAGCAGGGCGACCTTGTACTTCGCTGCTATCCCGTCCAGCATCGCTGCCGGCGCGCCCTGGCTGGGACTGGGCTTGAACATGTAGTCGATCGGCGCGCCGCTGCGGATTTCCGACAGCTTGTCGGCTATCCCCTGCAGCAGCTCCTTGGCATTCGGCTTGTTGTTGCCGAAGATCAGCATCGGTGCGGTACGCCAGTCCGCGCCGGATTCCTGGCTCGCAGCCGGGCTTTCGCTCGCGACCGTAGCCGGAGTCCCGCCCGCAACCGTGGCGAACACCGGGTTGACAATCCGCATGGGTGTCTCCGTGACCTTGTTGGGATATCTGCCTCGCGAATCGCGCCCTCGCATCCAGGCGCGATCGGAGACGGGCGTGAACGAGGCTATACCCCGGCTTGTCGGACTGTCAAGCAAGCGCGGGCGGCCGCCGGCATGCCATCGCAACGTGGCGCCGCGACACCACCGGGACATGGCCGCAGCCGTGCGTCGCCGTTAAGCTCGGCGCATGATCGTCGCGACCGCCGGACACATCGACCATGGCAAGACGAGCCTCCTCAATGCCTTGACAGGAGTCGACGCCGATCGCCTGCCCGAGGAGCGTGCGCGCGGCATCTCGATCGACCTCGGTTTCGTGCATGCCGACCTGGCGCCCGGCGTGCGCGTGAGCTTCGTCGACGTCCCGGGCCACGAGCGCTTCATCCGCAACATGCTTGCCGGCGTCGGCGCCATCGATGCCGCGCTGTTGGTGATCGCCGCCGACGACGGGGTAATGCCGCAGACGATCGAGCATCTGCACATCCTCGACCTCCTTGCCGTCGGGCACGGCATCGTCGTGATCACCAAGATCGACCTGGTCCCCTCGAGCCGCCAGGAAGAGGTGGCCGCCCAGGCTCGGGCGCTGCTGGCCGGCACGAGGCTCGAGGGCAGCGACGTCTGCTTCGTGTCGACGAGGACGCGTACCGGGCTCAATCTCCTGCGCGCCAGGCTGGCATCGCTCGCCGCATCCGCGACGCGGGCCGCCGACCCCACGGGCCGGTTCCGCATGAGCATCGACCGGGCCTTCACCCTCTCCGGCCACGGCACCATCGTCACCGGGACCGTGGCCAGCGGCACGGCGACGACGGGCGACCACCTGGTCGTCTCGCCCGGGGGACGCGAAGTCCGGGTGCGCGGGATACGGGTGCAGGACGCCCCCGCCGTCAGCGCCAGGGTCGGCGAGCGCTGCGCGCTCAACCTGTCCGGCGCGTCGGTGGACGAGGCCGGCCGCGGCAACTGGCTCGTGCATCCCGCCCTGCATGCGCCCAGCCGGCGCATCGATGCGCTGCTCAGGATCCTGCCGGACGAGGCGAGCCCACTCGCCCACTGGACACCGGTGCACCTGCACATCGGCACCGCGGACGTCCCGGCGCGTGTCGCGATTCCCTCGGCCGGCAAGATCGCCCCCGGGCACGAGGGCTTCGCCCAGCTCGTGGTCGATCGCGCGGTGCCGGCGCTGCACGGCGACCACTTCGTGGTGCGCGACCAGAGCGCCCGGCGCACGGTCGGGGGCGGCATCGTGCTCGACCCTTTCGCGCCGCGGCGACAGCGCCGCGCGCCGCTGCGCACCGCCGAACTGCAGATGCTCGAGGCCGGGTCCGCGGCGCGCATCCTGGCCGGACTGCTGGAGATCACCGAGCAAGGCGTCGTCATCGACACCGCAGCGCGCAACCTGAACATCGGCCCGGCGGCGCTGCAGCAGGCGCTGCACGACGCCGACGCCGTCGTCCTCGGCAAGGAGCAGCGCATCGGCATCACGCGCGCCGCTGCGGATCTATTCGCCGCCCGCATCCTGTCGACGCTGGCCGCGCATCACGCCGCGCAGCCGCAGTCGGACGGGATGACGCTTGTCGAGCTGCGTCGCGCAACGCATGCCACCCTGGCACCGCCGGCCTTCGAAGCGCTGGCGCGCTCGCTGGCAGAGGAAGAACGGATCCTCCTGGCGCACGGCATCGCGCGCCTGCGCGAGCACGACACGACGGCGAATCCGGTCGACGAGCGGCTCTGGCGCAGGGTTCGCCGTACTTTGAGGAAGTGTGGCGTGCAGGCGCCCCTTGTCGCCGAACTGGCCGCGCGCCTGCGTGAACCGGAGTCCGCGATGAGCGACTTCCTGCATCGCAAGAGCCGCGGCGGCGAGGTCCTGCAACTGACTGACACCCGATTCGCGTTGCGCGAAACCCTGGCCGAGGTGGCGGCACACGCCGTCCGGGTAGCGGGGCAAGGGGAGGACGGCTATTTCCTGGCAGGCGAGTTGCGTGATGCCATCGGGACGGGACGCCGCCTGACGATCCAGTACCTGCAGCTGCTCGACCGGCTCGGCATCACGCAGCGCTTCGGCGACCGACGCCGGATCGGCAAGGACTTCAATGACATACTCGGCGGAATCGAATCGGCAAGACCATACGGAGACACATCCTGATGCCGCAACATGACCTGATCGTGGTCGGGGAGGGCTTCGCCGGACTCGCGTGCGCGCAGGAGGCCGCCGCCCTCGGGCTGGACGTCGCGATCTTCGAGTCCGCGTTCTGCGGCGGACTGGCCCTCAACCTGAATCGGCTCCACAGCCTCGACGAAGCCGGCGAAAGCTCTGGCGTCGAACATGCGGTCTCGCTCGCGAACGCCCTCTCCGAGGCCGGCGTGGAACGCATCGGCGCGGCTGTCACCGCCATCCGGCGCACCGACGCGTTCTTCGAAGTCGCGAGCGAGACGGACACGCTGACCGCAAGAGCGGTGGCCATTGCGAGCGGCGCCCGGATCATGAGGCTGGGCGTCCCCGGCGAAGAAGCATTCGATGGCCGCGGCGTCTCGTACTGCGCCGACTGCGACGCACCGATGTTCGCCGGGGCGACCGTCATCGTCGCCGGCGGCACGCAATGGGCCGCCCACGAAGCCCTGGTGCTCGCCGACGAAGCCGCCGCGGTGTACCTCGTCCACGCCGCCAGCGCGATGGATGCCTCGCCCGACACCCTCGCGCGCCTGCGCGACGAAGCGAAGATCACCCTCGTCCCGGACACGCGCATCGACGAGATCCTCGGAGACGACAACGGCGTCACCGCCGCTCGCATCACCGGGCCCGCCGGCACGCGCGAGCTCGCCTGCACCGGCATCTTCCCCATGGTCGGGCTCGAGCCCGCCAGCGAGCTGGCCCCGGCCGAGGTCGCCCGCGACCCACGCGGCGCCCTCGTCGTGGACGACCGGCTCGAGACCGCGGTGCCCAAGCTCTTTGCGATCGGCCAGGTACGCTCCGGCGTCGGCGGCTGGATCGCCGACGCCGTGGCCGACGGACGATCGGTGGCCCGGACCCTGGCGGAACGCCTCGGTGGGAAAGGAGACAAGCGATAGCGCGCCGGCAACGCTGGGGCGCGGGAAACGATCGAAGGAAGGGATGCGTCCCCGGTGGGGCGGCCGGACTTCAACTCCGGTAGGGGTCGCCCGGCGATCCCTGGTGGGTTCGACTCCCACTCCTTTCCGCCAGGCCATGGGCCGCACGGCGCTTCGCAACCTGGACCCGCACGAAGACCTCGACGGCTTCGCGGAACAGATCGGCCTTGTCCATCGCCGGGTCTGCGACCTCCAGCGCTTTCTGGTACAGGGCATCATCGATCGTCACGGTGGTTCTCATGCACACCTCAGCATCAA
>Ga0172382_10006345_pt1 | contig 17218 bp, 20 predicted proteins | sample Leawel138RmetaG_FD_122245 | JGI IMG/M metagenome (GOLD analysis project Ga0172382, IMG submission 122245) | Leachate microbial communities from a municipal landfill in Southern Ontario, Canada - Leachate well 138R metaG | ecosystem: Engineered > Solid waste > Landfill > Unclassified | place...
AGCGTCATGTCTCGGCAAAAGCGGGAACCTGTGCAATAATTGCTGGCTTGTCGCCCTGGCCTCTACCAGCCAGGCCGCAGTGGGCCTATAGCTCAGTTGGTTAGAGCAGCGGACTCATAATCCATTGCTCCGGCTGGAATGAGACGCCCAAGGGAAGCAGCAGAAACACCTTGCAGCAATGCAAGATTTTAGAAAAAGGGCCTATAGCTCAGTTGGTTAGAGCACCCGACTCATAATCGGATGGTCGCTGGTTCAAGTCCAGCTGGGCCCACCATTTTCCCTTCAGTTAGCGTTTCGGTACAGTTTCGGTACAGTGGCAGTACACGAGCCCTGTTCAGGAGCGACCGATGGCTACAATCGTTAAGACCCCTTCCGGCACCTGGAAGGCCGTTATCCGCAAGACCGGATGGCCCACCACCGCCAAGACTTTCCGTACTAAACGTGATGCCGAGGATTGGTCACGCCGCACCGAAGATGAAATGGTTCGGGGTGTGTATATCCAGCGCAGCACTTCCGAGCGCATGACTCTGGAAGCCGCTTTGAAGCGCTACCTGGCCGAAGTCTCACCGACAAAGCGCCCCACATCCGCCGCCAGTGAGGCCCGCCACGCCAAGCCACTCTTCCAGCACCTCGGCAAATACTCCCTTGCAGCCCTCAGCCCCGAGATCATCGCCAAGTATCGCGATGACCGCTTAGCCGGATTGGATCGCAAGGACGCCAAAGGTCGGCCCGATCCCCGGCCACGCTCTCCCAACACAGTTCGTCTTGACCTTGCCTTGCTGGGGCACCTCTTCAACATCGCCATCAAGGAATGGGGTATTGGCCTGACCCACAACCCCGTGCAGAGCATTCGCCGCCCTGCCCCAAGCCCAGGGCGAGACAGACGACTTAACCAAGAGGAACAGAAGCGGCTTCTCGACGCCGTGGATGCCCACTCCAACCCTATGCTGGGCTGGATAGTCCGTATCGCCCTGGAAACCGGTATGCGCTCATCAGAAATCACTACCCTACGCAGAGGCCAGGTTGATCTTGATCGCCGCGTGGTGAGGCTCAGAGAGACCAAAAACACAACATCGCGGACAGTGCCTTTGACGAATGAAGCAACACGGCTGTTCCGGCAGGCATTGAGTAACCCTGTTCGCCCCATCGACACCGATCTGATCTTTTTCGGAGAGCCCGGAAAAGATGGCAAGCGCCGCGCCTACCAGTTCAATCCTGTGTGGACTCGCATCAAGAAAAACATGGGCATACTGGATTTCCGCTTTCACGATTTACGACACGAAGCCGTCAGCAGACTGGTCGAAGCTGGGCTATCCGACCAAGAGGTTTCCGCCATCAGCGGCCATAAATCCATGCAAATGCTCAAACGCTACACCCATCTTCGGGCGGAAGACTTGGTGGAAAAGCTCGATAAGCTGGAAAAATCACGCCTCGAATGATGATTTGTTTCTATCAATATCTGAATAATGATAGCCGATGCAACTCATTGTAATCGAAGTCTATTTTTTGAACGCATAATTTAGAAAAACCAAGACACTATATATTGGCACCCGCCGAGCATAGATATTGGTATGTGCGAACAATATATTTTGGTCTTCTAAATCAAAGGCTTAAATTTGACCCCAGCCCTCTTCCGGCAAAAAATACGTTCACTTACTTAAAAAAAGGTGGACGTATCAATGACTACGGAAAAATACTTACTTCAACAATATGGCCCGTTAATGAGCCTGGCTGACGTGGCCTGCCTGCTGGATCGCTCACCGGAAGGTTTTCGGGTCGCGCTGTACTCCGATACGGATGTCTCACGAAAGCTGAAACCGACCATGCTACGCATAGGGCGTCGAGTTTATTTTCGTACGCTTCAAGTAAAGGATGCCTTGGCTCTAGATGCAGCTGATGCGACATGAACAAAACAATTACAGTCAAACGCAGTCCTGTTCGCCCATATTCCATAGTGTATGACGACATCTTAATGGACGAGCGCGTTGGGCGGCGTGCCCGTGTACTTCTAGCCTGGATGCTAGGGAGGAGTGATGGTTTCCAGATCCATATCTGGTATATCCGCAAGGTCTTCCGGCTAAGTGAGCAGCAATGGGTACATGCACGAAAGGAAATGCAATCAGCTGGCTACTTTCTACAAAAGCGCATTCGAGACGAAAATGGAAGAATCCGGTGGGATCACGAAGTCACAGACGCCCCGGTGCCACCATCCCCCCAAAAACCATAGGATGGTTCACCATGGGATGGCTAGCCACGGCATGGACAACCATGGCATGGGAAATAAGGGGATATACCAATAAGAGAAAGACCAACAAGAGTAATACCAGAAAGAATATAACCAGTCGTATTCAAACCAAACACACCGCCCCCCGGCCTACGGCCGTAGGGAAAAGGCGTCTTCGACGCGATTGATGAGAAAGCTATAAGGTGCGCTCCACTGTGCAGCATACGATTCGTTACCGTGACCTTGATGGCTACTGTGACAGCCTGGAGAGAACGGGCAACGTACAGGTCATGCTGAAAGCCAACCGAAGCAAAGGCTATGCACTGTGGATAGAGAATGCCGAGGATGTACGACAAGTTGTTGATGATCGGGGTGATCCCGTCTGGTTCCGAACGGTGGATCAGGCACTGGATGAGCTGATTAATATTCCGTACTTAAGCGAAACGTTTATAATTGACCGTAGCAACTGGTAACGCTGAAATTGTCTTGCCAGTGCTTTTTTGAATGGGTATCGCCCCATCTGCTCGACCGGCTCCGCGCTGCGCCCGGTATGACTTGCTGGAACAGACAGCATGACCACACGGAAAGACGCGTTGTTTAATCGCCTTCAAGGTACGGTTCTGGATGGGAACCAAGACAGCTCACAACTGAATGGCCTTGGCTTTCTGCCAGCCCGATGCCCTCCTAACTCTAGGAGTGGCGAATCATGCTATCTACACTAAAAATTCTTGCCGTCGCGGGTGTCGCGGGTTGGATGCTTTTCGGCAATCATGCCCAGGCACAAATTCCTGTTACTGATGGTGCGTCCATTGCCCAGCAGGTCGCAAACCAGGTTGAGACTGTTGCAAAGTGGAAGCTGCAATATGACCAAATGGTTGAGCAGATCGACGGCATGGAACGCGAATACAAGGCGCTTACCGGTGGCCGTGGCCTTGGCACCGTCCTGAATGACCCGCGTTACCGTGAATACCTGCCTACTGAATGGCAGGGCGTTTATGACGCTGTACGCAATGGTGGCTATGCCGGTCTGTCCGGTCGTGCCTCTGAAATCTACAACGAGAATCAGATTTTTGACGGCTGCGCCCATATTCAGGTCAATGCCCAGCGGATCGCATGTGAAGCCAGAGCGGTGAAAGGTGCCCAGGACAAAGCCTTTGCCCTGGACGCTTACGACGCCGCCCGCGACCGCCTGAACCAGATTGACCAGTTGATGGCCCGCATCAACAGCACACAAGACCCGAAGGACATTGCAGAGCTGCAAGGTCGTATTGCTGCTGAACAGGCCATGATTGCCAATGAGCAAACCAAGCTGCAAATGTACTCAATGGTGGCCGAAGCCGAAGACCGGCTTCAAGAGCAGCGCGAACAGGAAATGGCTATGGAAGATGCCGCCAAGCGGGGCGGTCTCTTTGAGAACGTCGAGCCTATGAACTTCAAGCTTGGTCGTTAAGGGGGCTACCATGATTTCCTTGATCTATTTGCCGCTTCTTGTGATCTGCTTCTTTACCCTGATTGCGCTGTATCGCTTCTGGACCTGCATTGACCGGATGGGATTCACCCGAGAAGTTAGCCGACGTGCGCCTCTATTACTTCAAGGCGACATGATTGCCTTCTGCGCGTCACTAGCTCCCTTTTTTCTGGCTGCGATTGATTTACTGGATGTGACCTTGCCCGGCCAGCTTGAACCCGTGCCCTCCGGCATAGCTGCCTTCCTATCGCTTGCCAGCTTGGGCCTGTGCTTCTACATGCTGCGCTCTGCTGGAGAAAGAATTACACCCAACTGGGAAGGTAGCAGAGAAAGTGCCATTCGCACCTTGGCCGCTCTTCGCATCATCGACGCAACAGAACTGGCTTACGCCATAAAAAAGCCAATGAAAACAACAACAGCACAGGGCAAATAATCGAAGCCCAGGTGCAGGAGATAAAAAAATGAAAAAAATCATCCTTTCCCTGGCAATGATTTCTGCATTGGTTGGCTGCAAACAGGAACAGGCCGAAGTCATCCAGTCGGTAGATTGGTACAAGGAAAACACGGCAGAACGTGCTGAGCGTTTGGCAAAGTGCCGGGCCAGCCCCGGCGAATTGGAAGATACCCCAAACTGCATTAACGCAGAACAAGCGGAAAGCCTTGCAGATGCCGCAAAGCGTGGCGGTCTCTTTCAACAAGTCGAGCCAATGCCCGACTTTAAGCTAGGAGGTTAGCCGTCATGACAGCAAAGACAACGGTATTCCAAAACATAGGTGGTGCGTTGGATAACGCTACCGCCACCTTTGTGACGGATGTTGTGACAAACACCATTGCAACAATCACTCCCTGGGCTATCGGCGGCCTAACGCTTTTTATCGTTCTCTATGGTTACATGGTCATGATGGGGAGGGTGCAAGCGGCAGGCACAAGCGGCCTTATCACATCAGGTAAGGTGCTGTTTGTGGGCCTAATGGCGCTCAACGCTGACATCTACCTAAACTGGGTTGTAAGTGGCCTGCAAGGTATTGAAGAAGGGCTTACAGCCGCATTTGGCGGCGGTGACGACGGCACCATTTACGCCACTTTGGACAACAGCCTTAGCAAAGGGATGGAGCTAATTCTAAAAGCCAGAGAAAAGGCTAGTGATGCTGGCTGGCGACAAATTGGCACAATCTTCGGCTGGTGGTTGATTGCCATACTTATCGCCATTGGCTTTGCTCTGGTCGTCGTTTTCGGTGGCATCGCCATCCTGCTGTCTACCGTATACCTGAAAATCCTGTTTGCTATCGGCCCGCTATTTATCTTGATGCTTATGTGGCCGGTTACTGCACGGTTCTTTGACCAGTGGTTCGGCTTTGTGATGAACCATACGCTAATCGTCGCATTGACCGCCGTAGTATTGACCCTGGCCGTTAGTATCTTCGATTACCAAATATCGCGGGTGGTAATGGATAGCGAACAAAATATGCTGTTCGTATCCCTGGAGCTTCTCGTTGTGGCCGTGGTTCTGTACGCCTTAGTGAAAGGAGTCGTGCCAATGGCGGCGGCTCTCGCCGGGGGCCTCACAATGGGCGTCATGACAGCACGCAGCCTAAGCGGCGGTGCCAGACAAACCGCTAACCTTGCCAAAGGCGCAGGCGCGGGAGCCGCAGCAGCAGGTAAAGGCATGTACGGTGCTGGTAAATGGGCTGCTAATAAATTTCGTCCTGGTAACAAAATTACTAACGATCCTCCGGGTGGTGGTTCTGGTGGTGGCTCCGGTGGCGGTGGTTGGCAACCGGCGTACCGTGATGCCGTGCAGGCTAACCTGCAAAGGGCGCAACGCCGATGAAAGACAAGCCGCATGACAACGCAATGGCCGATCTGTACCGCAAGCGGCCAGCGGAAGCATTCGCCATGTTCCGGGCGCTGCTGCTCGATGGCGGCCAGCCGGGAGAATGGCGTATTTTCTGGCGTCACGTTCGGCTTGCACTTTCCAAACGATAAACTCTCAAGCCGACACCACGGCCCCGCACTTGCGGGGCTTTCTTTTGGACGGTCGCCGATCATGTATCCGCCCCCATAATAATAAGAATATTATTATTCTTATTATTATGGTTCAGATCAGCGCCATAACTGACGGCAGCTACAGCCCTCCTGCCTACCACCAACGCTTCAACAATGACCTTCATTCCCTGCGAGCAGCTCTTCGAGCCACTACTCGTATCCTCGGTAACGTTACCCTCCCAACAAGTGAGCTAGTCCGGAAAAGCTGATCGTTCCCCCCAGGCACAGAGAACAGCCGGAAACAGCGAGCAGCGCGGAATGCGCCTTTTACCCAGGCCCAAAGGGCCGGGGCGGCGTGCATGACTCCCATCCAACCAGTCAGTCAGGCACCAATCTAGTGGGTAAGAAAATTTCGTCATGACGAAAAAATATGGGGGGAGTGTGGGCTAGTGCAGGATAGGCTTTCGCCGGTAAAGTGTATTACACTACGTGGCGTGCTGCCCCTCAATTTTGGAGACACCGATGCCACGTAATGCGAAAATCGGGGCGACCCGAAGTAGCTATGTGTATACCTTACGGCTGCCTGATGACCTACAGGAGCAGTGGCTATCCTATTGCAAACGCAATGACAAAAAAGCGGCAGCCACCCTGCGAGCACTTATGAGATACCTGATCCAGGACGATATGCCGCATGAGATTCAGCAGCGGATTGCAGAGCAGGTTGAAGGTAAGCCGGACAATGGGCCGAAAAAGAGAATGGAGGTTCGCTTTACTCCAACTGAATACCAAAGCATGACGACCCGAGCAGAAGCGGAAGGTTGCTCGCCTCAGAGCTGGGTAATCAATTGCGTTCGGGCTAGTTTGACCCATGAACCACAGTTCACTATGGAAGCGACGAAAGCTTTGTGGGAATCGTCGTACCAGCTACGAGCAATTGGGCGAAATTTGAATCAGGTTGCCAAGCAGCTGAATGAGGGTAAGTCAGGCACTATCCTACCAAAGCAAATAGAGAAGCTGGCAAGCTTTATCTATCAGCACACAGATAAAGTCGCGGTTGTCCAAGACGCCAGCCTGGGCCGGTGGCGCATGAAGCCAAAAATATAACGAGAATATATATGACCTTCAGTTTTGAAATTTCTGGCTCAGGCCATTCAACGCCGATACTAATGGAGCTTGGCTCATCAACTGTCTTTGTAGGTGCAAACGGTTCAGGAAAAACTCGCTTGGCTGTATATATTGAAGAAACCGTGGGCGAACACGCACATCGAATTTCTGCACACCGTGCTCTTAACCTGAATCCAGCCGTACCAAAAATACGGGGTGCAGAAGCCCTCAGAAAACTGCGGTTTGGATACGAAGGGGAACAGGCGACTATCGGGCACCGCTCTGGACACCGATGGAAAAACTCAAAACCGGCAACGGCAATGCTGAATGACTTTGATAGTCTGCTCCAAGCACTCTTCGCCGACCAGTCTGTCACCACCTTAGAAACACATACACAGTACCGTGCAGGAACTCTAGAAACAGCTAGAGCAACAAAATTTGAAATTCTTTGTGGAATTTGGCAACGCCTGTTGCCTCATCGACAGTTAGTTATCACCGGTGACGACATTCAAGTCAGGGTTACAGAGGAGGAAGATACTTATCCAGCCTCAGAGATGAGCGATGGGGAGCGTGCTATCTTTTATCTCGTAGCACAAGCTCTGGTCGCGGAAGAGTCTTCCCTCCTAATCATTGATGAGCCTGAGCTGCATGTTCACCCATCTATCATATCCAGGCTTTGGGACGAAATTGAAACCGCGCGTCGAGACTGCGCCTTTTTGTTTATCACACATGATTTAAATTTTGCTGCAGAACGTGCTGCCCAGAAGTACTTGATTAAGTCATACTTCCCAACACCTTCTTGGTCAATAGAAAAAGTTCCAGAAGATACCGGCTTCAGTGAAGAGGTGACAACCCTTATTCTTGGTAGCCGACGCCCAATTTTATTTATTGAAGGCTCAGGAACAAGCTTAGACTTGGCAATATACAGATGCTGCTATCCACAATGGACAGTGATTCCAAGGGGTTCATGCGAGCAGGTAATACATTCAGTCGTTACAATGCGTGCCAATGCACAACTAACCCGTATCACATGTGCAGGGATTGTAGATGCCGATGATTACACAGAAGATGAGGTTCTGTACTTGAACAGTTTAGGTGTATTCCCCTTACCTGTATCTGAAATAGAAAACCTGATTCTGCTACCCGACATCAGCCGAGCTATTGCACGAGTTGAAGGTTTTGACGATGTAGAGCTGGAGCAAAAATTATCCGACCTACAGGGCGCGATATTCGAAAGCCTGCAGTCACAAGAAAAAATAGAAGATGTTGTGATTAAGTATTGCCGTCGACGGATTGATCGAGCACTAAAAAAAATCGATCTTTCAGACCAGAAAAATATCGCAGACTTAGCCAGAGAGTACAACAGTCAGACTAACTTACTTAAAATTGAAGAGTTAGCAGAAATCGCGACAGGTAAAATCCAGGAAGCACTGGAAAGCAAAAACTTACCCAGCCTACTTACCATCTATGACAATAAGGGACTGATCGCTCTCGCAGCTCAACACCTCAAGCAAACGAGAATGTTACCATTCAAGAATTGGCTTACAAGAGTATTGAGAAGCGAAGATCTGGCTCCCGAATTGATTGCAGCGCTTAAATCCTCTCTACCAGAAGTTCGAGCAAGATAATAAGTCAACTAGGGTGTAGAGCCCCGCGTGGCTAAATCCATCGCTGATGTGGCCTACCCCTTGCACTTCCACACTGCTGGTGTTTTAGCCAATCGCCTTTAGAGCACGTCGAATTATTTTAGCGTCAGAAGCACTTTCTGTAGCAACAAGAATTGTTTTCAGCCTTCCAACCCCGGCGTGAAACATATTTCGACCTACCCAACCAGAACCGAAAATCGGACCAAACTCCCAAACCACCTCAGCATCAATATTTTCTGGATTCAGGAAAAATACTTGTAGCATTGACTCAGGGTCAAGAATGCAAATCTTAGCTGAAAAACAGCTGCTTTCGGACCAGTACGAACTATGTGAGTAGAGAGTAGGCAAACGTGATAAATCTGCATGATGCTCAGCAAACTTACCTTGAGCCACATTCTCTCGCTCCTCGCTGTTAAATTCCACATACTCATCTGCAAGCGTGCTTAATGGAAAAAGGTTGGCTAGAGAGCAAGACTCTTCGAAAGTCAGCCAGTTACCTTCTTTATGGTTTGGGGAAACCCCATCCAACAATGAGTTTTGCTCATCAGCAAGACTCTGATACTCATCTCTTGCGGCCTTCAAGAGTATTTCCAAGCAAGTCCAGCCTTGGTATAACTCGAGCTAATGGGCGAGAAAATGCTTGATCACAGACCTCAAGCTCTGCACTTTTCTCTGGGCGCTCCGTATAGTACTCGTAATCGACACTATCACTTATTATGCAAGTTGTTAATGGCCATCTAAACTGACCCACCTCTGGCCATTAATTTTGACCCACCCCAAGGTGGCCAACCGGCCAGAAATGCAGATAGGGTTCCCAGCCTTTTGGCAGGCCGGGAACCGTTCTGATGATGAGGTGGAACGTGATACACAAAATAAAATCATTACATGACGATGGCAAAGGGCTTTCCATTCGGGCCATCAGCCGGGAGCTGGGCATCTCGCGCAACAGCGTGCGCAAGTATCTGCGTCAGGATGAAACAACCACTGCCCGCAAGCTGGATAACCCCAGCCGCAGCAAACAGCTCGACGCCTACCGGGGATACCTGATCAGCTTGCTGGCCAGCTTTCCCGGGCTCAGTGCAGTCAAGATTGCCCGCAAGCTCAAGGAGAAACTGGGTGAGCTGCCGACCTCCGAGCGCAGCATTCGTCGTTACGTCAGCGCGCTGAAGGAAGAGGTTGCAACCGGTCAGCAGCGCTATTACGAGCCGGTGGTTGATGAGGTGCCGGGCGTGCAGTGCCAGGTTGACCCGGGCGAGCTGCGTAACGTGCTGATTGGCGGCGTGGAAACAGTGGTTCACTTCGTTGTTTTTGTACTGGCCTATTCGCGCTTGATGTATGTGGGACTCTCCTTCCGGCCGCTGGATACCCAGCAGTTCATCCAGCTGCATGACGAGGCGCTGCGCTATTTTGGTGGCATGCCCGAGGAGCTGGTGTACGACCAGACCAAGCTGGTGGTGATTGAGGAGAAGTACCGGGAGTTGACGCTCAATGAGCGTTTTAACCAGTACGCCACCACAGCCGGATTTCGTATCCATGCCTGTGAAGGCTATGACCCGGAGAGCAAGGGCAAGGTGGAGGCCGGTGTCAAATACGTCAAGCAAGACTGCTTTTACGGTGAGACCTTCCATGATGAGCAGCATCTGCGTCAGCACGTGCAAAACTGGCTGAATACTGTGGCTAACGTGAGGCAGCACGGTACCACGGGCGAAGCACCACAAACACGCTTTGAACGCGATGAACAGGCTCTGCTCAAGCCGTACTTATCACCGGCCTGTGTTACGCCCGCAATCCGCGAAACCCGCAAGGCCGACAAGACGGGGCTGATCTCCTGGAAAGCCAACAAATACTCCGTACCCATGCTGTGGCAACAGAGCCGTGTGGGTGTACAGGAGGACGACAGCCAGCTGCATGTGATTGACTTGCAAACGGGTGAAGTGATCGCCAGCCATGCACTGGCCAACGGCAAAGGCCAAGTCATTAAAAATACCCACCACTATCGGGACCATGCTCAGCGTCGTGAACAGCTGGAGCAGGATATACAGCACTTGGTAGGTGACGAAGAACTTGCTCAAACACTGTGCGATCAGCTCCGGCACTCACTGCCTAAAGTGTATAAAGACCAGCTGATTGCAGTACGCAGCCTACTAAGAAGGCATGCGCCGGTCGAACCGGAACTGCTCTTCAGTCTGAGCCAAAAGCCTGGCCTGACCGCTCGGCAGGTCGAAGACTACTTGGTGGCCACTCGGGCGGCCACCCAACGTGGACGTCAGCCTGATTCTTTGCCGGAAGTCTCGCCCAATCTGGATTTGAGCGCGTACCAGCAGCTTGGCCACTTCACTGGCCAGGAGGTGACCCATGGGCATGCTTGAGCAAACCGCTGCGCAGTATCGCAGCCTGCGTATGACTGCCATCGCTGGAGAACTTACCGAGCTGCTGGCCGAAGCGGAAGCCGGTGAAATGTCCTACCTGAGCTTTGCCAACCGATTGTCCGAGTACGAACTGCAGCAACGTCAAATCAACCGCATACAGCGTAATCACAAAGCGGCCAAATTCCCCATGCATAAGCATCTGGAAGGGTTTGATTACCGTCACCAGACTACGATCAGCAAACGTCAGATCAACAGCCTGCTGGACTTCCAGTTTATCGATGAGCGTCAGAACTTGGTCTTCATCGGCCCGCCGGGCGTGGGCAAGACCCACCTGGCCATCGGGATTGGCCACAAGGCTGTCGAAGCCGGCTACCGGGTGCTGTTTCGCACCGCCCTGGAGCTGGTGGAAGAGCTGGAACTGGCGGAAATGAAGGGCGAGCTGAAAAAGAAAATCAGCCAGCTGAGCAAGTACGACCTGCTGATCATCGACGAGCTGGGCTACCTGCCCATGACCCGGCAGGCCCGCTACAACCTGTTCCAGCTGATCAACAGCCTGTACGAGTTCAGATCCATCATCCTGACCACCAACAAGGACTTCACCAGCTGGGGCGAGTTCTTCCATGACGACAACGTGGCGGTGCCGATCATCGACCGGATCATCCATCACTCACACATTTTTATGCTGGGAGGTGAGAGCTATCGACTGAAGCAGAAAACAATGGGTTAAACGTGCAAGCGTGGGTCAATTTTATTGGCCAAAGGTGGGTCAAAATTAATGGCCATTGACACAAGTTATATCGGCCTCTTGAAAAAGAAAGCCATAGTCATTACCCATCGAGTTCTTAGCATAGTCAAGCGACACATTGCCTATTTTCAATTCGATTAACGTGCCCTTAAAGTTACCCTACGGAGTCCGCCACTGTCTGTTTCCAATCTTTTTCCATAATCATATGAAACTGGATTTTCTCGCCTTGGCCCTCCAAATCAAGCTGGCCTATAGTGGCAGATTCTTCGGCATACTGGGTCAACAGCTCAAACAGCTTCCGTTTATATTCAGTGTCATCGTTGCCTTTCAGGTGGTCGCCTTTAGTTTCCAGTACTGAGAACCGGAACTTGCCATGCTCAGTGCCATGTACGCAGGCAAGCAGATCTGGGTAGACGCGGTGACGCTGCCAGCCTTGCAAACCGTATGAGCGCTGATTTACAGCGATACGGTGCCACCAGTACACGCACTGCTGCTCATCCAGGTACCAGGCCGTGTTCTTTTCCAGATCATTGAACTCTTTCTGGTAGACCTTCTCGAACAGACTCTTTTCAAGAGGCTCACCATTCTTCCGGTACAGCAGCGGGTCAGTATCGGAAACGTCTATTTCCAACGTTTCGGCAATCTTCCAGTTCAAAGCCGGATCATTGGACGACACCAGCCGCAAGGCTATATCACCGTTCTCCAGCTTGGTGCGAAACAGCGACTCTGCCATGGTGCTCACCTGACCACGAAGATCCGTCTTCATGACGTGTACCAAGTCGAGCCGATTGATATAAATTTTCTCTTCACTGATCCCACGGGCTCGCAGCGCATCGAGAGTCTCTTCGAGTAGACGCATACCCTGCCATGGGTTCGGCACGACATCTAGCAATTGGCGCACCAGGTAGGGCACATCCAATCCTTCTTCCGGGAGCGCCTCAATTTCCTGATGCTCAAGCTGAAAGTCCTGTTGCCCAGACTCTTTAGATTTTTTATCCAAGACCGTCACCCGAGCTACAGTGCGCTCCAGCTTGTCAGCATCCATTGCCGCTTTATCTGTCCCCAGGAAACACAGCGATTCCCAATCCAGGTCGCCCAGCACATCGCGCTCATAGTCCAGTGCACGATAGCCATCTGGAGCGCTATCATCCCGATGCAGCACACGTGGTAAGAAAATAGGCGGGACTCCGGCGAACTTGCTATTTCGACGAATAGTTTCCCGGCGCATATTACGAACCGCGCCACTACTTGGGTCTACTGCTTTGACGCTGGAGGCAAGGTCTGCCATGCCCTCATCTTCCAAGCCTTTACGCACACCATTGACCGCTTCCGTCACATCCTGATCGAATGTGAAGACATAACACTCATCCAGTGCCTCCACACCAGTTGTCCGTGCATGGGGTTGCCGCAGCACGCGCCCGATCATCTGGGTCAACGCCGTGGTGGCTGTCGTGCGGGATAGAATCGCTAGCACATAGGCAAAGGGGCAGTCCCAGCCTTCGCGCAGAGCATCCTTGGTGATGATGAAGCGCACAGCTGACGTGGCTGACAACAGCTCTTCGTCTCCCAACTCATCATCGCTAGAAGTTTTGAGGCGAATATGCTCTTCCTTCACCCCAAGCTGGTCGCGCAAGTACTCGCGGGCATCCTCGGCGTGAACAAACCCAGCATCACGCTGCTCTTTGCCGGTACGCTCCACACGCACCAGCACGATAGGACGAATATAGCGTCCAGACTCACTCTGAAACGCCAGTGCCGCCGCTTCCAGCTCCTGCTGCTTGGCATGGGCCAAGGAAAGTGTATGTTTCCAGCCGCCCTTGCCCTCGTTAATCACATTGATCGGCAGCTTAATCATTTCCTCATCTTTGAGGTCCGTCCCTGGCACGTTCACCAGCACGTTGGACTGATGTTTGCCGTTGGTATTGGGCGTTGCAGACAGCTCGAGAGTGAAGCGCGGATTAAAGCCTGCCAAGGTGTCCCGGGCCGTATCGGAGTAGGCTCTATGGCCCTCGTCAATTACCACCACCGGACGCACCAGTCGCAGCACATTGCCCAAGCTTTGCTTAACCGACACCGTACCCGGCACCACGCCGTCGGCATAGCCGAGATCGGCCAAGTCATTCTGGTCAAGGTTCGGTATCTGCCTAAGCAGCTGCACGTTAGCCTCGTTGTCGTCTTCCACAGGGAAGAAGGAGGTAAAGCGGCCACTGTCACGGAACATCCGCAGCGTTTCCTTGGATTGGCGCGCCGCCGAAGGCAGCATCAGCAACATCACGCACAACTGCCCTTCCACATCCTTACGGGTGAAAGCATCCCCCTTCTCAAGCAGTTTCACCCGGCCACCCGAGGCCCGCTCCAGCATCTGCCGGTAGGGGTGCTCCCTGTTGGCCAGTTGTTTCCAGGTTTGTCGGTAAATGGCATCCGAGGGCACCACCCACAACACCATGCCGGTCTGACGCTTAAAATAATCGGTTTGTACCCGCTCCAGTGAGGCGGTTGCCAATAGCGTCTTACCGCCGCCGGTCGGCACCTTCAGGCAGATATTCGGGATCGAACCGCCCAGGCCATCGTGGCGCGACAAATAGGGAGCCACCATCGGCTTGCCGTCGTGATAGAGATAAGGCAACAAGCGCTCCGTATTGAGCTGTTCCCAGGCTTCCCGGCAATAATCACCCAGACTGGCCACTTTGCCCTTGCTCTTCTGAAACTCGACAAAATCTTCGGCTTCTTCACGCTTCTCGGCCAGCACCGTCAGGTAGCTATCCAGCCGGTCGAGTACGCCCTGCTGGTATTCCTTGAGTTCCATGCTCAATCCCCCAGAATCCGGTGGACGGCATACGGCAGCTGGCAGAACTCGATGCGCCGCGCTGTCAGCTCTTTTTGGCTCATAAACTTGGCCACCGCGAACACAATCGCCCGCTTGCCTTGCTGATTACTGGCCTGAATCGCGGCCACTCGCTCAGCATTGAGCGCCGCTTCATTGGAGCGTAGCCATGCCTTGTCGGGCTGGTAGAACAGGTGGATACGGAACAGGTCAGTTTCGCCAATCAGACCATCAGCAGCAGGCTTGCTCACCTTGTCCAGTGACTGGCCGGTGGCGGTATAGAATACATAGTGGGCCAGTGCTTCAAAACTAGGCATCCCTTCGCCGGTCAGCAGGCTTTCAATATCTATGGGTTCGCCCAGGGTGCAGTAGGTGAAGCTGCCGCCCAGACCCGGCATGGTATCTTTTACCATGCGCTCCCCCGTCACCGTCAGCACGCCATCCTTGATCTCCTTCTTGATCTTGTCGTATTCATGACCGTGCAGGTTCTCGATGGACGCAATGTGATCCATCACCTTTTTGTGCCGCTTCTCGTTGTTGAACGTTGTCCAGGTGATATTCTCCCGGTGCAGCTCTTCACGTTGAGTGCCGGTGTACGGATAGCCACTGATGACCCGACGAACCCGTTCAGCAGTGAGGGTGTCGGCGTAGTCTTCGCACTCGACGAGAATGAAGCGGCGACCCCCTCCATCTTTCGCGTTCAGTGCCATGACCGCCTCCGCGGTAGTCCCCGACCCGGCAAAACTATCTAAAATCAGAGAGTCTTCACGCGTAGCAATACGAAGGATTCTTTCCAGTAGACGAACCGGCTTTGGCGTTGCAAAAGGTGTATCGAGTCCAAAAGCTGTCAATTCTTTACTGGCTTCGTCGGTATGACCGGAGCTATCGTGGGGCCACCACGTCGTAGGTACGACCGTCCCGGCATCTTTCAGATAACGCTTATATGCTGGTGCTCCATCTTCATTTTGTCCAAAGTACGCCAAACCCTGCTTGACGATCTCTCGCCATTGCTCTTCTTCTCTAGCCCAACACCTACCTTTCGGTGGATATTTGACCGAACCTTTTGGTGTAGTGATTGGATATGAAAGATTCTCTCTGATATTTGGAGCGTCCCACGGAATCGCTCGCCATGGCCCCTCTGGGTCATTATCTGGGTTTGAGTATTGTTTCGCTTGCCTTTCATCACGCGGAATTTCATTCCGCAGCTTTTTCCAAGTTTCAGGGGCTTTTGAATAAACCAGAATATAGTTATGGGAGTTGGACACTGAGGCATCATTTGACACCGAATATCTTGCTTGCCACACAACTGAAGCGACAAATGCGTCCTCACCGAAAATTTCATCGCAAGTCAGTTTGGCTCGCTGCGCTTCGTTATCGTCGAGCGTGATCCATATACTTCCATCCTCCGCAAGCAAATCTTTAAGCAAATTCAATCGTGGCCACATCATGCAAAGCCACTTGTCATGCCGCTCCAAATCTTCCTTATCTACTGGGTTGGCTGATTTCTTCAGCCATTCCTTCATCAAAGGCGAGCGCACATTGTCGTTGTAGCACCAGCCTTCGTTGCCAGTGTTGTAGGGAGGGTCGATAAAGATGCAATCCACCTTGCCGGCATGGGTAGGCAACAGCGCTTTGAGCGCTTCCAGGTTATCGCCATGAATAATCAGGTTGTCATCCAGCGACGGCTGTTTGCCTTCAACGGGAAGCGACTTTTCAGGCACCACCTGCAATTCACGGAACGGCACCCCAAGGTGGTGGGAATAAACAAACTGCTTACCCTTGAACTCAAGCGTGGGCATTAAAAACTCCTGATCCAATCAAAGCACGCTGTGAAAGCGGGCATATTCTATTTTTTTTGACGGTTCACCTTTGTAGCGGCGGCCACTGCCGTGCCGTATGCACGACATTCAGGATTCGCACCTGCGTTTCCACAATTTCATACACGACCATGTAGCTGCTGTGAACGACCAGTTCAAAGGTGTCCGGTACCTTCCCAGCCCGGCCCATTGTTGGGAAGTCCTGAAGTGCTGCGGCTCTCTCTGATATCAGCTCATCAAGCGCAAGGGCAGCAAGCGGGTTATCTTCCTCGATGTAATCGTAAATATCTTCGCGATCCTGAATGGCTTCTGGCGTCCACCGCAGCTCCATCATTCAGGAGCTGCCATGCGGGCGCGAGTCGCTGCGCGGCGGGCGGCAAAACGAGCCTCAACATCGGCAGCAGGAATCAGGTTACCCGCCTCCGCAGACGCCCTCGACTGCTCGACCTTCTTCGCTAACCAAGCCTCGTATTGCTGCGCCTCTTCCTGCTGGGCTACGTAGCTGCGCATGAAATCGCGCAGCAGTTGGGCTCCAGTACGATCATGGGCTTTGGCAACATTGGCAAACTCCGCCTTCAAACCTTCATCAACCCGGAAAGTAAAAGTAGCATCGCTCATAGCATCACCTTTAACGTGTTACATGTAGGGTGCACTGTAGCACGACATGCAGACCGCATCCACCAGACTGATACTGAATACCGGGGCACCATCGTACTAAGAGCAGCTGTGCCAAAGGCGCATCACGCCCAGTACGCTTGCTCGAATTTCATGTGCTCAGCGACCTGCGAGCTGCCAGACTGATGCAGCATCAAGATTCTCTTGAGCCATGAACGCACAAAATACGCAAAAATTCACTGTGAGTGAATTTTTGTTGACATATGGCGGTTTTTGTACTGTAATGAAGCTGGCTAGGCGAACCGCCTAGGTGTTTGTTCTTTGAAGTGGTGCTCGTACCGTAAAAAGCGAAAGGTCAGCGTGTATTGCCTGAAGTAATTCAGGTCGCTCCTTCATCCAGTGTTGGAGATTTTGAGGCGA
>Ga0172382_10006346_pt1 | contig 17218 bp, 13 predicted proteins | sample Leawel138RmetaG_FD_122245 | JGI IMG/M metagenome (GOLD analysis project Ga0172382, IMG submission 122245) | Leachate microbial communities from a municipal landfill in Southern Ontario, Canada - Leachate well 138R metaG | ecosystem: Engineered > Solid waste > Landfill > Unclassified | place...
CACGCTTCCTGTGGCGGCTATACGGAGGATGCCGCCAACGTCTGGGCAGGGGAAGTGCCCTATCTTAAAGCGGTTCCCTGCAGTACCGACGATCCGGCTTCTTTAAAATTTCCTCTCGATTCCCTTTATCGTGAATTCGTTCTTATCGGGCCCTGGCTCTCAGATTACCCGCAGGCTCTCTGTCGTCGTTCCAGAGTTTACCGCTGGCGTCAGGTTCTGACTATGCCCCAAGCGGAGAAGCTGCTGAGAGATAAGGTGCCGCTGTTATCAGGGCGTAACGGAACGGGAAAACTGATGGATATCCGGGTAACGGAACGCAGTCCGGCCGGAAGGGCTACCGCTGTGGAGGTAGTCTGCAATAACGGTAATTATAAGGTGGAGCGTGACCGGATACGGTCCTTTTTAGGAGGACTTAAGAGCACCCTCTTTATTATTAGAACTGTATATGATAAGGAAGGTCGCGCCCGTGCTTTCGGCTTTGAAGGCGGCGGCTGGGGACATGGCGTGGGCCTTTGTCAGACTGGAGCTGATGGATTGGCGCGTGCCGGCTGGAAGTACGATGCTATACTGAAGCATTACTATCAAGGCGTTTCTTTGGTGAAGCCTGATGCAGGAGGCGAAGAGTGTCCGGTATTCCCCAAGTCTTAGCTTTTGGCGGCACAGACAGCAGTGGCGGCAGCGGATTATCAGCAGATCAACGAGCGGTTAGAGATGGTGGCGGGTATCTGTTCGGTATAGTGACGGCGGTAACGGCTCAGGGGCCGGCAGGCGTGGCCTCGGTAATTCCTATATCTGCAGAAGGCGTACGGGATCAGGCTGAAGCTATTCTTAAGGAGGGCTTGCGTCCCGATGCAATAAAGTGCGGTATGCTGGTGAATGCTGCTGTTGTATCGACTGTGGCCGATATCATTGCCGAATACTCTTTATCAAATCTGGTGTTGGATCCGGTGATTTTATCGACTTCCGGACGATGCTTGCTGGACGGCGAGGGTATAAAGATGCTCAAACAAAGGCTTTTGCCTCTAACGACGCTGGTTACTCCCAACATACCTGAGGCTGAATGGCTGACTGGAGTGCAGATCAGGAAAGAGGATGATATGCATCAGGTTATCTCCATTTTGATGAAGCACGGAGTGCAGGCAGTATTGCTCAAAGGCGGACATGCAACCGGCGACGAGGTAATGGATATTCTCTATGACGGCACCGGTTTTCAGCGCTATCTTCATCGGCGTCTGCCCGGCAATCCCCGAGGCACCGGCTGTACTCTGGCTTCAGCTGTGAGTGTCCGTCTGGCAGGGGGTATGGAGATGGCGACAGCGGTATTCCAAAGCTTGGACTATATGCAGCAGGTTATATCCACTGCAGCAGATATAGGGGGAGTAACGGTTCTAACGTAACGGCGGGTACGTATTATGCAAAGAACGACTCTCATGTATAATTCGGCAGGATAAGAGAGTCTTTTGTTGAAATCTATCTTATAAAGGTAAAGGAGAAAGTTTTAGTGAGAGCAATGATATTGGCCGCCGGCATCGGATCACGCCTGGATCCCCTGACCAGCGGCCTTCCCAAACCTATGGTTCCTATCGCCAATCGGCCGGTTATGGAGCATATTCTGAATCTTCTATCTGATCAGGGTGTGGACGAAGTTATAATAAACCTTCACTATCTGCAGGATAGTATTGAGGAGTATTTCGGAGATGGTTCTTCTCTGGGGATGAAGCTGATTTATTCTCGGGAAAAAAAGTTGATGGGCACGGCCGGCGGCTTGCGCCGGGTGGGAGATTTCTTTAACGATACCTTTATAGTCATAGGCGGCGATGATCTGACTGCCATGCCCGTATCAAAGGTAGTGGAGCATCATCGACAAAACGGGGCTCTGGCTACTATCGCCCTGTCGGAAGTGGAGGACCCTTCCAATTTCGGTATTGTGGTTATCGATGACGATGGGCGCATTGAGCGTTTTCAGGAGAAACCGGAACCGGAGGAGGCTTTCAGCCGTCTGGCCAATACGGGAATTTACGTTTTTGAACCGGAGATAATGGATTATATTCCGGAGAACGAGTTTTATGATTTTGGACGTCAGGTCTTTCCTGATCTATTGAAGCAAGGTGCGCCGTTTTACGGATTGGCGCTTAAGGATTATTGGTGTGATGTCGGCACGCTCAGGCAGTACAGAGACGCCAATTACGATGTCCTGGGGGGCAGGTGCCCGGTAAATGGCTATGAAGGTATCTCTGGAAAGACTAAAGTCGCCGAAGGAGCCATTATTTCGGAACCGGTGATTTTGGGACCGGGAACAGTAGTGGAAACTGGAGCATTCATAGGTCCCGATACGGTTATAGGTGCCGGCTGTCGGATAGCTTCCGGCGCCGTAATCAGCGCTTCCGTACTCTGGGAGAATTGCAATATTGAGGCGGAGGCCAGGCTTGACGGGTGTGTTCTGGGCCGGAACTGCACTGTAGGCCGGAGAGCCGTTATAGGCTCAATGGCTGTTTTGGGAGACGACTGCCTGGTAAATGCAGGAAACAGAGTGGGACCGGAATCCAGGGTGGCTGCCGGAACCGTAGTCAAATAGCTTTTTAGGCTGAAGGAGGGTATTGAGGATTGCAATCATTCAGGCCGGTTTAAAAAGGTGGTAGTATGATATAATATATCCTGTTATTGAATAATTTACTCCTAAGGCAAGTAGATAGAGAGAGGCTTAAGGCATGTAGCCATGGCACAGGGTAGTAGTGCTTGAGCGTAAATTTCGTCAATCTTTAGCCTTCAGATTTATTTACGTGAGGTTGTTATGTCGCTCCTGGTTATAGGCTCAATTGCTCTGGATACGGTACGGACACCATTCGGCATAGTAGAGGATGCCCTGGGAGGTGCCGCAGTGTATGCCTCCTGCGCCGCTTCTTTCTTTACCGATGTGGCTATCGTTGGTGTGGCCGGAAGGGATTTCCCCTCTCAGCATACGGAATTTCTTTTCTCTAGAAATATAGACCTTTCCGGTCTGGAGATAGCCGACGGGCAGACCTTTCGCTGGTCGGGACGCTATGATTTCGATTTGAACCTGGCTCATACGCTGCAGACACAGCTTAACGTGTTTGCCGATTTCAGGCCCATACTGGGGCAGGAACAGCGTCAGGCCCCCTATGTGTTCCTGGCTAATATGGACCCGGAAATTCAGCTGCATATTCTGGATCAGTTGGAGAACCCGGAACTGATAGCCTGCGATACCATGAATTTCTGGATAGACGGCAAACCGGAGGCTCTCAGGCAGGTTGTTTCAAGATCGGATATTCTGTTTATCAATGATGCCGAGGCTCGTCAGCTGTGTAATACTCCTTCTTTGATCAAAGCTGCCAGAGAATTGCATAATATGGGCCTGCGGGCAGTGGTAATTAAAAAGGGCGAGCACGGCTCGATGATGTTATGCGATGAAGGCTTCTTTGCTGCGCCCTCCTACCCTCTGGAGGAAGTCAGAGATCCCACCGGCGCCGGTGACAGCTTTGCCGGCGGGTTTATGGGATATATTGCTTCCGAGCATGATTACGGCACAGATTCCCTGCGTTGTGCCGTTATTTGCGGCAGCGTAGTGGCCGCTTACAATGTCGAGGAATTCAGCCTGGATAGAATAAAGCGGCTGGATTGTAATGATATAGCCGTCCGTTTCAATGAGTTTAAGCACCTTTCCACCTTCGAATCTCCCGGTGCGCTGCTATCTGTTAGTCTGGAGTAAGCCGGACCAGGAAGTTTTTTATATAGGAGAAGTACGATGGATTACCATATCAAGGATATAGAACTGGCTGCAGAGGGCAAGCGCCGTATAGAATGGGCAGATTCACAGATGCCGGTACTGCAGCTGATCAGGCAGGAGTTCAAAGCCGCTCTGCCGCTGAAAGATATGCGGCTGGCAGCCTGTTTACATGTTACTTCGGAGACAGCCAACCTTATGCGCACACTCAAGGCAGGCGGAGCGGAGGTTTGGCTTTGCGCCTCTAATCCCCTGAGCACGCAGGATGAGGTGGCTGCGTCACTGGTGGCGGACTACGGTATTCCTTCCTTTGCGATCAAGGGAGAGGATAACGAGACTTATTATAGCCATATCGAGGCGATTCTGGATGTCGAGCCTCAAATGACCATGGATGACGGGGCTGATCTGGTTTCCACGCTGCACGCTCACAGGAGCGAACTTTTGAAGAGTATTATCGGCGGTACTGAAGAGACTACCACCGGCGTCATACGTCTGCGCAGCATGGCTAAAAGCGGAGTGTTGAAATATCCGATAATCGCCGTCAACGACGCCATGACCAAGCACTTTTTCGATAACCGCTACGGCACTGGCCAGAGCACTGTGGACGGCATTCTGCGAGCCACTAACTATCTGCTGGCAGGCAGCAACTTTGTGGTGGCCGGCTATGGTTGGTGCGGCCGGGGCCTGGCCGGGCGTGCCTCCGGTATGGGAGCCAGAGTCATAGTAACGGAGATAGATCCTCTCAAGGCGCTGGAAGCGGTTATGGATGGCTATCAGGTTATGCCGATGATCGAAGCCGCCGCCATCGGCGACGTTTTCGTTACCGTTACCGGTGATCTCAATGTTATACGTGAGGAGCATTTCGCCGTTATGAAAAGCGGAGCCATAGTGGCTAACTCCGGTCATTTCAATGCTGAAATAGATATTCCTGCTCTGCAGGCCATGGCCGTGTCGCGACGCGAGATACGGCCGCTGATGGAGCAGTATGTTATGGAAGACGGTAGGAAGATCAATCTCCTGGCCGAGGGACGCCTGGTAAATCTATCTACGGCCGAGGGACATCCGGCCAGCGTTATGGATATGAGCTTTGCCAATCAGGCTCTGGCCGCCGCCTATATGGTCAGCAATGGGAACAAGCTGGAACCGGGAGTCTATATTGTTCCTGAGAAGATCGACCGTCGCATAGCAGAGCTGAAGCTGGCGGCCATGGGCATAAAAATTGATACTCTGACAGAAGAACAGGTTGCCTATCTGGCAGCCTGGGAAATGGGAACATAATCAACAGAACCGGAACACCTAAACAGGAGGCTTAAAGCAAATGGATATATCATCTAAAGGTTGTTATCTCTTTACTTCCGAATCAGTAACGGAGGGCCATCCGGATAAAATGGCCGATCAGATATCGGATACTGTTTTGGATGCAATTATAGCTAAGGATCCCTTGGCCAGAGTGGCCTGTGAGACCTTGCTGACCACCGGATTGGTAATGGTTGCCGGGGAAATTACCACCGGTTGCTATGTGGATATACCCGAGATTGTTCGGCGTACCATCGGCGAGATAGGCTATACCAGAGCCAAATATGGCTTTGATAATGAAACCTGTGGAGTTCTGGTATCCATCAAAGAGCAATCCACCGATATTGCCATGGGTGTAGATAAATCTTTTGAAGCCAAGGGCGGCGAGGTGGTGCATGAAGATCTGGAAGCTCTGGGGGCCGGGGATCAGGGGTTGATGTTCGGCTATGCCACCAATGAAACAGAAGAGCTGATGCCCATGCCCATCAGCCTGGCGCATAAGCTGGCTCAACGCCTGGCAGAGGTGCGTAAAGACGGCACTATGCCCTACTTGCGCCCGGACGGCAAATCCCAAATTACTATTCGTTATGAGAACCATCGTCCGGTAGAGATCGATTCCGTGCTCATAGCCGCTCAGCACTGTCCTAAGGAGAGCTGGGAGAAAATCCGGAATGACGTTATAGAGAACGTCATTAATCCAGTACTGCCGAAGGAAATGATCTCAAAGAGCATCAAATACTATATCAATCCTACAGGACGCTTTGTTATCGGCGGCCCGCAGGGCGATACCGGCCTGACCGGGCGAAAGATTATCATTGATACTTATGGCGGTATGGCCCGACACGGCGGCGGAGCCTTCTCCGGCAAGGACCCCACCAAGGTAGATCGTTCAGCCGGATATGCCGCCCGCTGGGATGCCAAGAATGTGGTGGCTGCCAGGCTGGCAGAACGCTGTGAAGTTCAACTGGCCTATGCCATCGGTATAGCCAGGCCTCTTTCCATCATGGTAGATACCTTCGGCACCGGGGCCATAGATGATTCCCACATTGCCGCCCTGATAGAGAGCAACTTTGATTTGCGGCCGGGAATGATTATCAAAGAGCTGGACTTGAGACGCCCGATTTACAGGCAAACGGCAGCCTATGGGCACTTCGGCCGTCCCGACCTGGACCTGCCCTGGGAGCGTACCGACAGAGCCGCCGAATTGAGGCGACAGGCAGGGTTGTGAGCCTTGCGGAAATAATTGCCACACTATGGGGAGGGATTCTATCCCTCCTCTTCCCTTCCGTGTGCCTTTTATGCGGGCGAGCTGGAGAGACATTATGCCGCAGTTGTTTGATGAAGCTGCCTCGGCTGGAAGGGATGCCCTGTCCCGGCTGCGGCTTGCCTGGCGACGGCACACTCTGTCCACATTGCCGGAAAGATAATCCGCCCTATTCTTCGGCATTGGCAGCGGCTCCTTACGCAGAACGCTGGCGGGAGCTTATTCATAAATTTAAATACTGCAAGCATCCGGAGCTGGCCGGCCCGCTGGGACGCTATCTGGCTGAGTTTCTGGAAGATTATCTATCAGAAGCAAAGATCGATCTGGTTACCTCCGTGCCGTTGCACGCAGAACGTTTGCAAGAGCGCGGTTACAATCAGGCCGAACTACTGGCCCAAGCCCTCTGTACTATCAGTGGCAAGCTGCCGTATAAGCGTACTCTGACCAGAGTAAAGCCGTCCCTGCCGCAACATACCCTGAACAGGAAGGAACGGCACGCCAACCTCAGGCAGGCCTTCAGTCCATTGCCGGAAGCATTGCAAGGCGGGGAGAGAGTTTTATTGGTAGACGATGTCATGACCACCGGCGCTACCATTCATGAGTGCTCCGCATGTCTGCTCAAGGCCGGGGCATCCGCAGTCTACGCGGCAACTCTGGCCAGGAAGTTATGAGATATCGTATATATCGTTAAGCTAGTGGCATGTTTTCTCAATCCGCCTTATTTTTGCCATGCGCGTATCCGACGTTCCATATTGCCGTCATCGGCCCCTTACCGCTGAGCCGTATAATTGCTTGACGGTCCGCAGGAATGTGTTATAATGTTCGTTATGAACATAAACAATACATCGAACAACAAGGCAGTTAATAATGGTTTGCGTGATTTCAAGCAATTACGCCAGGATAAGATATTAGCTCTTCTCGATGAAATGGGGAAGGTGCATGTTAAAGCCCTGGCTGTAGAATTCAGCGTTGATCCTATCACTATCAGGCGAGATCTGGAAGAATTAGCGCTACAGAACCTGCTTATCAGGACACACGGCGGTGCTGTCAAGACACGTTTGATAGATAGAGAGTTCAGCTATATAGAGAAAGAACAGAAGGATGTTGATCTTAAGACAAAGGTAGCAAAGAAGGCTGCAGCTTTGATAGAGAACGGTGATTCTGTTTTTTTTGATACAGGTACTACTGCCAGAGCTGCCTTTTTGGAATTACCCGCCGAAATATCGTTGACTATAGTTACTAATAATTTGGTGATAGTCATGGATAGCCTGTACCGGGATAATTACAGAATTATTGTTCCGGGAGGGGAATTGAACACTGTTTCACCCGATCTCTACGGAGCTTTAACATTGAGCAATCTCAAGGATATTTATGTGAACAAGGCCTTTTTCGGTTGTGATGCCTTCGATAACGATAGTTTCTACACTGCAGATCATAAATCGGCTGAAACAATCAAGGTGATGCATAAAAATTCATCTCAAAGTTTTCTTCTGGCCGACAGTGCAAAATACGGCAGCAAGGGGCTGGTCAGAGTTATGAGCATGAAAGAGGTCTGCCTGATAACGGATGATATAAAGCTAAATAAACATTGTTAACCGATAGATTTAATTATTGATGGAGGTCATCTCATGCTGTTACGCTATGATCATGATAAAGCTGCCTTCATTCTTGAAAAAGGCGGGGTATCGCTGTTCCAATGGCAAGTATCGCTTGAAGCCGATGGGGTGGAACGGTTTGGAAGGCACAGTGTGACGGAAACAAAGAAGGGCTTTCTCTGCCGGATAGATTTGGTAGAGGCCGGCCTTGAATGGGTGATTGATTTCGATACCAGTCCTGATAATGGGATTGGTATCACTTCGGTAATCCGTAATAGCGGCGCTAAGCCGGCCAGCCTGGGCAGAGTCAATATATGCAAAGCGGCGGATATCGTAAACTTCGGCAAGCCCGAAGAGGATATCGTGCAATTGATGTTACCTTCAGGACAACACCTTCGAGACGTACAACTAATAAAATCTTCGGATGCTGATCGCGAAAGCAACATAAAAATGCTTCTTTTCAATCGCAATCGTCAGCAAGCTATGTTGATAGGTTTTATATCATTCCAAAGTATGGCAACGAAAGTCATTTATGACTATGACAATCTGGCGGGGATAAGAAATCTGACTGCGTACTGTGACCTGGCAGGTTTCCACCTGATTCCTGGAGAGAGGATCGAAACGGAGAAGTTCAATCTTGCCTTCAGCACTGATCCTTATCAATTGCTCGAAGATTGGGCTGATAATGTAGCTGACGTATACCATCCCAAATTTATAAGTAAGCCTGTACTCGGCTGGATCGGAGGGGCCTGGGTCCGTGGTAATGCGAAAGAGAGTACGGAAGCGATTGCCATTGGAAATGTTGATGCTGTCAATAAACGTCTTAAGGGTTTCGGATTTGAATACTGCTGGATAAGCATTGCCAATCTGGAGGGAGGAAATCCCGGTGATTGGCTGGCCTGGAATAGGAATAATTTACCATCTGGTAGCGAGCAGCTAATCAAAGAACTTCGCCGCAGAAATTTTAAACTCGGTCTTTGGTGTGGTCCGTTTTACATAAGTTCGGCTTTGAAGCGGTTGATAAAAGAGCTTAAGGCTAAGGGAGCACTGCTTAAAGGCTCTGACGGAGAGCTGATAGTGGCTTATCACAGGTGGGCGCATGGTGATGCCGGCAAGCTTCCTTTGGAGAAGCGCCCTGAGCTTTATGCCCTGGATCCAAGTCACCCGGATAACCTGAAGTTTATCCGTAAGGTTTTCGAGACATATCGGAAATGGGGAGTACGTTACTATATGCTGGATTTCCTTGAGGCGGGAGCAGGTAATATCAGCCGCTTTCCCTATTCAAAGCATTGCGATGAATTGAAGATTGCCGGACCGGAGATCTACACTGCTTTTATGCAGGAGATCCGCCAAGCTGCCGGAGAGGAGACCTTTATCCTGGGCAGCACAGGGCCGACGATTCATAATGCCGGACTGTTGGATGCCGTTAGAACCGGCAATGATTTTGGAGAAGGCCGGCAGATCAGACCAAACTCTTTTTTTTACCCTGCCAGTTATGTAATCAATAATATGGAGTTCTGGACCGGGCCGCAGTGGGCTCTGACCAATCAGGCATCCTCTTATTACACCCATGGAAAGCTATATCAGAACGATGCCGGTAATGTGCTGACGGTAGACAAGCCGATTCCTTTGTCGCATGCCCGAATCAACGCCACTATTCATGCCTTTACAGGCAGTTCCAGTATGCTCGGCGACGATATTCGTCATATTTCAGAAGGACGGCTTGAACTGATTAAGAAGACGCTGCCGAGAAGCCCTATAGCGGCTTTCCCAGTGGATCTTTTCGATCGTTGCAATAATACCTGTCCATCTATTTTCCATCGTAAGATAGAGAAGCCCTGGGGCACTTATGATGTAGTAGCCTGTTATAACTTCAGTCAAAAGTATAAAGAGGTGGAATTGGATTTGCATAGATTGAAGCTTGATTCGGCAAAGCAGTATCTGCTTTGGGAATTCTGGAACGAAGAGTATATGGGGCGAATTTCCGAAACATTGCACCTTTCCCTTCCTCCTCTTACGGTAGGGGTATATCGATTGGCCGAGTATATAGACCGTCCTGTAATTTTAGCCACGGACATGCACTTGTTAATGGGTGAGATGGAACTGGCGCAAGTAGATTGGAACGAGAAGAATATGGTTCTGAGCGGCCGGGCCATCCGGCCTGCTGGAGAAGAGGGTAGTCTTTATATTCATGTGCCCGATAACCTGTGTGTCAAAAATATAGAGGACTGCTACATCAGTAAGGATGCTCGGGATAATTCGCTGGTGGTTCGCATAAAACTTAATTTTACAGATGAGAGCAGAGAATGGCGGATTGAATTTGAGCAACTATCTGAAGTTTTGGATATGAATAAACTTAATTTGGCATGAGACGACGGTTATAGCCGTCCTTATCTCCTAGATGAACTGAAGGAAGGGCGAGATTATGCAAACTCCACCGATACGAGTCTGCTTCGTCGGCTTCGGCGAGATCAATACGCCGCGCGATATCATCGAAGAAAAGTGTCTGTCAGCTGAAAAACGTTTGGCCGGACTGGGTTTGGAAGTAGTGCGCACCGACCCGGTCAGCGATGACCCAGCCGGCCGGGAGGTGGAGCGGGCTAGGCTGGATTTGGCAGGCCAGGAGTTTGATCTATTGATAATCTGCATTGCCGGCTGGATACCGTCACATACGGTGATGCGCTTGATAGATGGCTGGTCGCACAAACCTATGCTGCTTTGGGGCCTGAGCGGCTGGCAGCAGGGAGAACGCTTTGTGACCACAGCTGCACAGGCAGGCACAACCGCTTTGCGTCGGACTATGCAGGATATGGGGATTCGGTTTAAATACGTCGTAGATTATATGGACCGGGAGCCGGACGATCGGCCTATTCTCTCCTTCGCCCGGGCGGCTCAGGCCGCTGCCCGCCTGCGTCATGCCCGAGTGGGTACGATGGGTTGCCGGGATATGAATCTTTACGCCACGTTGCATGATGGCATTAGTTTACGTCGAAGTATCGGACCGGAGATAGAGAGCTTTGAAATGCTGGAGATGGTGCAAAGAGGACAGAGCCTGGACGTCGCCGATGTAAAGGCAACGGTGCAACGTATGAAAGAGAGCTGGCAGTTTGTTCAGCCGGCAGATGAAGCTAGCCTGATCAAAGCTGCAGAGCTCTATCTGGCTGTCAAAAGCAAAGCTGCCGAGCGTGGTTATGAAGCCCTTTCGCTGATAGACGTTGACGGCGTTAAAAAGCTACTCGGCTTTCCACCTGCTCCGGTCTTTATGCTGCTGAGCGAGGACGGGTTGTACACCATACCGGAGAACGATGTTCCAGGGGCCATTACTCAGTTGATGACTGGATACGTTACCGGCCAGATTGCTGCTTACATGGAGATCTATGAATTCAGTCGTCGAGGCGTGCTGATCGGCGTGCCGGATTATATCCCAGCTGAGATAACTGACGGCCCGATCAGGGTATTGCCTACCGCTTTCGGTCATCTGGGTCAGGGCTTGTTGAACATCTCTCAGGTGCGTACCGGACGAGTTACCCTAGCCCGCCTGCTTTGTACAAATGGCGCCTACAGTTTACATCTGGCCACAGGCATTGCAAAGCGGCCGCAATCCTGGGAGGAGGCCGGTTGGGCGCCTCCGGCACCACAATTACCCAGTTTACAGGTAGAACTGGACAGCGCCGTTGAGGAGTTTGTTCAGCAGGTTGCAGGGCAACATTATATCCTTTCTTATGGTGACAACTGTAGAGAACTGACAGATCTTTGCCGCTTACTTAACGTTGAGGTGCTGTGATGAAAACTAGCGACGGCCTGGTAAATATGGCAAACGCTATTCTTCCCGAAAAGCTTATATCTTATGACGTTACGGTGGCCGGCTATATCAGTGTTGATCTGACGCCGGCTTGGCATGAGCGGCTTTGCTTTTCCTCCTTCAGTGAGCTGCTGCAGCCAGGACACCTTATTGAAATGGCTGAAATGGAGATAACGCCGGGAGGTGCTGTAGCCAATACCGGCCTGGCTCTGCAGCGCTTCAGGCGTGTCGTTTACTTGAATGGTTTGGTAGGCTATGACCTATTAGGAGATTTTATCATCCGGCATTTACAACGACAAGGCGTTGCCGAAGGTATTAGGCAGACTGACCGGGCTGCCACTGCCTACGGAGTAGTTATAGCCCCTCCCGGGCTGGATAGGATCTTTCTTGAACACGTTGGCTGTAACGCTGTCTTCGGCACTGAAGATATTGATTGGCTGGCTGTAGAGAAAAGCCGTATCTTCCACTTCGGTTATCCACCGCTGATGCCGTGCTTATATTCCGATGGCGGAATCGAACTGAGCTCTATCTTCCGGCGGGTGCAGGAGGTAGAAACGATTGTCTCTCTGGATATGACTCTGCCGGATGCCGGCAGCCCGGCCGGACGGATTGACTGGCCTGCATTTATGGAACAGGTGTTGCCGGCCGTGGATATCTTCGTGCCGAGCATCGAAGAACTTCTTTATACCATGAGGCCGGACCGTTACGCGCAATTACAGGCTGATTACGGCAGCCACGATATTCTGGAAGCCATACCCTTAAGCTGGTATAGCGAATTAGGAGATAAGATTATCGGCTTGGGGGTAAAAGTGCTGATGATAACAGCTGGATCGCGAGGGGCCTATCTGCAAACAGGAGATATAGATAATTGGAAGGCCGCTGCCAAACTGAAACTAAAAAGCGGCAACTGGAGCCGGCGACGCCTGTGGGCATCGGCCATGCCGGTAGATCTGCGCCGCCAAATCAACGCCACTGGAGCCGGAGACTGTGCCGTAGCCGGGCTGCTGGCCGGACTGCTTGAAGGGATGCGGATAGAAGAAGCTGCTGGCTGTGCCATGCTGGCTGGTCGGGATAATCTCTATGGACTCGACGCTCTTAGCGGTCTGCCGGACTGGCCGGGAATAATCGCTGAATTAGAGGCTGTCAAAGGTATTTTTGTATTCGAAACAGAGAAAGATTTCGGGAAGGAAGAGTACTAATTATGTCGAAAAGATTGCCATGGTGGAAAGAGGGATATGATTTCTCACAACTGCCGAAGATGAAAACGGGAAGTCCCGGGCCGGAGTCACGGCGCTTGCACGCCAGGGCTGCTGGTATCATCAAGGGGCTATCGTCGCAGGTTAAATTACATCCGGTATGCTTCAAAGAAGGCTTCGGCGTCGTTCTGACCGACGTGGACGGCAATCGTTATATTGATTTTTCTTCCGGCATATATGTAACTACGCTGGGACATTGCCATCCCAAAATTTCCGAAGCGGTGGCGCGGGCGGCTCGAACTATGATGAATTGTCACGACTTTACTACTCCGGTGAAGGTTGAATTACTGGAAAAGATGGTGCGAATTCTGCCGGAAGGCATCAACGGTATCCAGCTTTATGATTCCGGCGCTACCGCTGTGGAAGCGGCGTTACGGGCTGCCAGGGCTTATACCGGCAAGCATGAATTTCTTGGCTTTATGATGGATTTTCATGGCAAAACCGGGCATGCCGTCAGTTTGGCTAAAATGAACAGCGCCAATGGGGCAGGTAGAGCGCAAGGCTTTTACATGGTACCCAAGCCTTATCCTTATCGCCCGCTATTCAAGAGAACGGATGGCAGCATAGATACAGATGCTTACATTGATTACTATGAATATTTTCTGGCCAATGCCACTACAGGGCAGGTGGCAGCTTTTATTGCCGAACCCATTCAGGGATGGGGCGGTTCGGTGATTCCACCGGATGACTTTTATTCTAAGCTTAAAAAGTTCTGTCAAAAGCATGATATGTTGCTTATAGCTGATGAAGTACTCACTGGTATGGGTCGTACCGGCAAGTATCTAGCCATGGAACATTGGGATGTGACGGCTGATATCAGCACCTTGGGTAAGGGCTTTGGCAACGGTTTTCCGGTAACGGCCATGGTAGCCGATGAGAGGATTAAGGATGCCTTCGAGAAGATCTCCGCCTCTACCAGCTATGGCGGCAACCCCATGGCTTGTGCCGCTGCCCTGGCTTCCATTGAGGTGATAGAAGAAGAGTGCCTGTTGGAGAACGCCCTCAGGCTGGAGGATTACTTTATCAAGCGAATGGAGAAGATGAAGAGAGAACATAAGATAATAGGCGATGTCAGAGCCAAAGGATGTCTGCTGGGCATAGAGATGGTCAGAGATCAGCAGAGCAAAGAGCCCTTTGATGAAGCGGGAAAGATGGTCTATGCCAAAGCCTTTAGAAAAGGACTGGCCTGGGTGCCGGCCGGGCATATCCTGAGGCTGTCGCCGTCAATCATTATGGATAAAGAGGTTGCCGCCAAAGGTATGGATATAGTGGAAGAAGCCATCTATGAAACAGAGAAGGAATTAGGCTATTAATATGAAGATATATAATGTTGGCCTGATAGGAGCCGGATTCATGGGACGTACTCATGCCTGGTGCTGGAATTCATTGCCCTACTTCTATGCCGGACGTGACTACAAATGCTGTCTTAAGGGCATCTGCACCTCAAGTCTGGAAGCAGCCCGGAATGCCCGGGAAGAACTAGGCTTTATGCGAGCCTACGCCGATTTTCAGACTATGATAGACGACCCAGGGATCGATATTATTGACATTGCCTTGCCCAACAACGTACATAAAGAGGCTCTCCAAGCTGCTGCTAAAGCCGGCAAAGTTGTCTATTGTGACAAACCGCTGACCGGGAATCTGGAAGAAGCCATACAACTGGAGAAAGAATTGAAAGACCCTGACAGCCTAGGCCAGATGGCGTTGCAGTATCGCTTTTATCCGGCTACTATGCGTGCCAGGCAACTGGTAGAGGCTGACGAGATAGGCAAGATAATCAGCTTTAGGGCCGCCTATCTTCACTCCGGCAATGTAGCCGAGGGCAAGCCGATGCACTGGAAAGATACCAGGGCCGCCGGCGGAGGCGTGCTCTGCGATATGGGCACTCATATTATCGATCTTCTGACTTGGCTGTGCAATGCTCCATTATCCCGGATATATGCTCTACAGAAGACCCTGTATGCCAATCGTCCTTCCCATAGAGATCCAGCGGTTATGGCTCGGCAGGATACCGATGACATGACTCTTATGGCTGTCATGCTGGATGGCGGCGCTATTGGGAGCATCGAAGCTTCCAAGATAGCTACCGGCTGTCAGGACGAACTTCGTTTTGAGATCCACGGCAGCCGGGGAGCACTGCGCTTCAATCTGATGGAACCAAACTATCTCGATTTCTTCAGTTCTTCCGACCCAGAGGCTCCGCTGGGAGGGCTTTCCGGCTTTAAGAGGATACATTGCGTGCAAAGATATGAATCTCCAGCTCTCTTTCCCGGCTCCAAATTCTCCATCGGCTGGCTACGGGGCCATTTGCATTGCCTCTATAGCTTTATCTCTGCCCATCATGTTGAGCAACCCTTCCAGCCATCCATTAAGCGCGGTATAGAACTGGAGAAGATGATAGCTGCAGTGGAGAAGAGCGTTGCTGATAACAAAGAAGGAATTTAATAGCTGAAAGGAGGAAGGATATGCATGAAAATAGATTGTTGATTGGATGGGGCAGAGCGGATATAACGCCGGATAAGCCTGTATTGATCTCCGGGCAGTTTCATGCTCGGGTTTCCGAGGGAGTAGCCGATGCTATTACTGCAACCGTGTTGGTTTTGCAGTTGGAGAGAGAACATTTGGTGATGGTGAGCTGTGATTGCGTCTGTATCCCTGATGTTCTGCGTGATGATGTTCGCTTGCGTCTAGCTGCGATCCACCCTGATATAGATCCGATGAAGGTTGTTCTTCATGCTACACATACGCATACCGGCCCTGAGTTTCGCGTTGAATGTCCCTTTAGCGAAACCGGTATCGATCTCGACGTTATGCCGATTGAGGAATATGTTCACTTTGCTACTGAACGCATTGTTGAAGCGGCGGCTAAAGCCTGGGAAACCCGGGTGCCGGGTAAGATCGCCTTTGGGCAGGGCTATGCCGTCATCGGGCATAACCGCCGCTGGGTGGATGTTGATGGCAACTCCACAATGTATGGCAATACCGATACCTCTCTATTCAGCCATATCGAGGGTTACGAAGATCATAGCATCGGCGTTTTGGCCACGCGCAACCTCAAAGGTGTGTTGACCGGACTGGTAATTAATGTTCCTTGTCCATCTCAGGTAAGCGAGGAAGAGTATCTTTTAAGTGCCGATTACTGGTGCGAGACCCGGGCGGAACTGCGACACCGCTTCGGGGAGGACTTATTTATTCTGGCCCAATGCAGCGCGGCCGGTGATCAGTCGCCTCATATTATTTTCAACAGGCTGGCAGAAGAACGCATGCTTAGGCTGAAAAAATGTACCCTTCGTCAAGAGATCGCTCTTCGCATTGCTGATGCTGTTACAACTGTGCTAAATTGTTTAGAGACCGAGTTTGACGATGCTCCCGTTTTGATGCACCATGTAGAAATGGTGGACCTGGCATTAAATGTATTGACTAAAAGCGACGCTGAATTTGCCAGAATGGAGGCCGATAAGTTTAGTAAACAATATCGGAAAGCGAAGAAGGAATTAGAGATCAATCCTGAAATACGAGAAAAGCCGCGCTGGTATTTTGCCGTTACCTACGCTTATAGGCGTATGAAATGGTATCAGGGTGTAGTTGAAAGGTTCGAAGCACAGAAGCGCCAAAAAAAGCTACCGGTGGAGATCCATGTTATTCGATTAGGGGAGGTTGTTTTTACAACAACTCCTTTTGAATATTATCTTGATTTCGGCATCTATATCAAGGCTCGTAGCCAAGCAGTTCAGACATTTCTTATACAGCTTGCCGGTCAAGGTACGTATGTTCCCAGCCAGCGTTCGGTATTGGGTGGTGGCTATGGGTCTGTTCCGGCCAGCAATCATGTCGGACCGGAGGGAGGAAGACAGCTTGCACAGACAATTGCGATGGTTATTAGAAACCTTTGGTCGGACAATAAAGATTATAGTGTACCCCAAAATTCGGACAGTGAGTCAAGGTGATATAATGGCTGTGCCGGATAGGAAAAACGGAAGAAGAAATGGGGACCACATAGGAAACGATACAGCGCGGAATTAAAAGCCGGGGTAGCGCTGGCAGATGCCTTGATGATAAGCTGGCCGGAGATATTTAACAGCGATCAGGGCTCACAGTTCACAAGCCTGGACTATACCGGAAGGCTGAAGGATGAAGGTATCAGGCTCAGCATGGATGGGCAGGGACGGGCGCTGGATAATATCTTCGTAGAGAAGTTACGGCGCACGGTTAAGTATGAGAACATCTATCTGAATGATTATGGCAGCATGAGAGAAGACGCTC
>Ga0172382_10006349_pt1 | contig 17210 bp, 14 predicted proteins | sample Leawel138RmetaG_FD_122245 | JGI IMG/M metagenome (GOLD analysis project Ga0172382, IMG submission 122245) | Leachate microbial communities from a municipal landfill in Southern Ontario, Canada - Leachate well 138R metaG | ecosystem: Engineered > Solid waste > Landfill > Unclassified | place...
GGTGTTGCTGACGTTCTATCAGCTGCTGCCCATTCTTACGCCGTTTCTGGTCAGTATTCTACTGGCTTATATGGGCGATCCTATTGTCGATTTTTTAGAGCGCCATAAGTTTTCCCGTACCTGGGGGGTGGTCTTAGTCTTTGTCCTGCTCAGTCTGATTGTGCTGATATTGCTATTGGTGTTGGTACCGATGATTGGTCGGCAGTTGGTCAGTCTCTATGAGCTCACCCCGCAGTTAATTGATTGGTTGCAGGGCAGCGTTGTGCCTTGGTTGCAAGCGCAGCTGGGCATTAATGCAGATGCCAGTAGCTTGAATAAAATTAAAGAATTGTTTAGTGATAATATTGGCAAAACGACCGACTTTGCCCAGCTGTTGCTCAGTCAGGCGACTGCTTCTGGTTTAGCGTTTTTAGGCTGGCTGGCTAATATGCTGTTGATCCCGGTGGTAACCTTTTATTTGCTGCGAGATTGGGATGGCTTAGTGGCCAAATTGCGCGGCTTGTTGCCACGGAAAAAAGAAGCAGTCACCGTACAGTTGATTGCTGAATGCCATGAGGTATTGGGTGCCTTTATGCGTGGCCAGCTGCTGGTGATGCTGGCTTTAGGTATCGTTTATGCCGTTGGCTTAATGACGCTTGGTTTAGAGTTAGGCTTACTGATTGGCTTACTGGCGGGACTGGCCAGCTTGGTGCCTTATATGGGCTTTGCCGTAGGTATTACTGCAGCCTTGATGGCGGGTCTATTTCAGTTTGGCGTAGACCTGTATCCGTTGCTTGGCATCGTGGTAGTGTTTAGTGTCGGTCAGTTACTGGAAGGTATGCTGTTAACACCTTTATTGGTGGGTGATCGTATTGGCTTACACCCGGTTGCGGTGATTTTTGCAATTTTAGCCGGTGGTCAGTTGTTTGGCTTTACTGGTGTCCTGCTGGCGCTACCGGTGGCAGCAGTGATTATGGTTTTGCTCAGACACCTGCATGAGCAGTATAAAGAATCGAATATGTATGGGCAGCCAAGTGAGAGCAGCGTGCCCATTCATCCTAATCAGGTTGAGCAGACAGTCGTTTGTGATCAGTCTATAAATGAGCCGATATGAAACCCACCCAATTATCACTGGGCATGCGTCTGCGCGATGATGCGACCTTTGCCAATTATTATCCCGGCGCCAATGCGGTGACTTTAGGCTATGTCGAACATGCCTGTGAAGCAGAAGATCAGTGGATGGATGGTGTGCTGTATATCTGGGGTGGCGCAGGAGTCGGGCGCAGTCACTTATTGCAGGCGGCCTGTTTGCGTGTTGAGGAGCGTGGTGGGCGTGCTTTGTATTTGCCCTTGGCCGATCTCGTCGAGCATGGCCCGCAGTTACTGGATAATGTTGAGTTCTGCGATTTGGTCTGTCTGGATGATCTGCAAGCCGTACTGGGTCAGTCGCACTGGGAAGAAGCGCTGTTTCATGCCTTTAATCGGATGCGTGATGCCGGTAAACAGCTATTGATTGCCGCGGATGCGGCACCGCGTAAATTAGACATTAAACTACCTGATTTACAGTCACGCTTAAGCTTAGCGCTGGTGTTCCAGCTGCATGAGCTCAGTGATGATGATAAGTTACGTGCTTTGCAGTTACGTGCTTCGCGCCGTGGCTTACAGTTACCTGATGATGTTGGGCGATTTATTTTAGCGCGCTCAGTGCGCAGTATGACCGTGTTATTTGACACCTTAGAGCAACTGGATCGCGCTTCATTACAAGCGCAGCGTAAGCTAACTATTCCTTTCTTAAAGGAAGCGTTGGGCTGGTAGCCATTCAGTGGCTGCATATCTGTTAAAATTTGCAGTCCATTATTGAGAATTGAAATTCATGAGTACAGAACAACAGAGTGCCAGTACCTCTGGGGTGAAAATTTATTTGCGCTTGTTGGGTTATATCAAACCCTACATCGGCATGTTTATCATCAGTATTATCGGCTTTTTGATCTTTGCCTCAACCTCGCCAATGCTCGGCTATGTGCTGAAATACTTTGTCGATGGTTTAGCCAATCCTGATGCGGTGCTGTTTCCGAATATCCCTTGGCTGGCTGATGTGCGTTTATTGCAGGCTGTGCCTTTACTGATTGTGATCATTGCGCTGTGGCAAGGGATAGGATCGTTTTTAGGTAACTTTTATCTGGCCAAAGTCTCTTTAGGTTTGGTGCATGATCTGCGTGTACAGCTATTTAATAATTTACTGACTTTGCCCAACCGCTATTTTGACAATAACAACTCTGGCCACTTAATTTCCCGTATTACCTATAACGTTACCATGGTGACTGGCGCTGCAACTGATGCGGTTAAGGTGATTGTTCGCGAAGGTATGACCGTGGTGTTCTTGTTCTGCACCTTGTTGTGGATGAACTGGAAGTTAACCTTGGTGATGGTCGCTATCCTGCCGATTATTGCCTTAATGGTCAGCAGTACCAGTAAGAAATTCCGTAAGCAAAGTAAAAAAATTCAAGTGGCAATGGGCGATGTTACGCATGTTGCCTCAGAGACCATTCAAAACTATCGTGTCGTGCGCAGCTTTGGTGGCGAGCACTATGAGCAAACGCGTTTCTTACAATCCAGTAGCAGCAATACCGACAAACAACTGCGCATGATTAAGACCAATGCGGTGTACACACCGTCGCTGCAGTTGGTGATTTACTCAGCGATGTCGGTGTTACTGTTTTTAGTGTTACTGCTGCGAGGTGATTCGTCGCCGGGTGATCTGGTGGCTTACATTACTTTAGCTGGATTATTGCCTAAGCCAATTCGCCAGTTGTCTGAAGTCAGTTCAACTATCCAAAAAGGTGTGTCGGGCGCAGAAAGTATTTTTGAGCAATTGGATGAAGAGCCAGAAAACGATTGTGGTAGCCGCGAATTAACACACATTGACGGAAAGCTGGAAGTACGCGACCTGTCTTTTACCTACCCCAATACTGCAGCACCCGTGCTACAAAATATCAGTTTTACTGCTGAGAAAGGGCAGATGGTGGCGTTAGTCGGACGCTCAGGCAGTGGTAAATCGACCTTAGCTAACTTAATTCCACGTTTTTATGAGCATCAGCACGGACAAATTTTGCTGGATGGTACAGCGATTGAAGAGTTTACCTTGGCCAACTTGCGTCGTCATATAGCGCTAGTGACGCAACAGGTGTCGTTATTTAATGACTCAGTGGCGAAGAATATTGCTTATGGTGATCTCGCTGACGCCTCTTTGGATGAGATTAAAGTGGCTGCTGAAGCGGCCTATGCCGCCGAGTTTATTGAACGTATGCCGCTGGGTTATGACACCTTGGTCGGTGAGAATGGGGTGTTGTTATCCGGCGGTCAGCGTCAGCGCTTAGCCATTGCCCGAGCGTTGTTAAAGAATGCGCCGTTATTGATTCTCGATGAAGCGACCTCTGCTTTAGACACTGAGTCTGAGCGTCATATTCAGGCGGCCTTAGATCATGCTGTACAAGGTCGCACCACCATCGTCATTGCCCACCGTTTATCGACCATCGAAAAAGCCGATTTGATTTTAGTGATGGATCAAGGCCGTATTGTTGAGCGCGGTAATCACCAGGAACTGCTGGCGCAAAATGGCTATTACAGCCGTTTACATGCGACCCAGTTTCAAGAGCTTGATCCCGCGCAGGAGGTTGAGGTATGAGTGCTGCAACAACCTATCAACTCAGTGATTTACTCTACCTTATGGCGCGTTTACGTGACCCAGAAGGTGGTTGCCCATGGGATTTACAGCAAGACTTTGCCAGCATCGTGCCGCACACCCTTGAAGAAGCCTATGAAGTAGCGGATGCGATTGAGCGTGAGGATTTTACTCACCTGCCCAGTGAGTTAGGTGACTTACTGTTTCAAGTGGTGTATTACAGTCAGTTGGGTCATGAGCAGCAGTTGTTTGACTTCTCTACGGTCGTGCACAGCATTACCGAAAAACTGCTGCGCCGTCACCCGCATGTGTTTGCTGATGGTCAGTTATATGGCGCAGCGCAAGCCACAGCTGTTAGCACAGAACAGATTAAACAGCGCTGGGAAGAGATTAAGCAACAAGAGCGTACTGAACAGGCCGAACCTGAGCAAGCAGTCAGTGTCTTGGCCGATATTCCGCTGAATATGCCAGCGTTAAGCCGCGCGCTGAAAATCCAAAAGCGTGCTTCGAGTGTGGGCTTTGACTGGAGCAGTTTGCCGCCAGTGCTGGATAAAGTCCGCGAAGAATTGCAAGAAGTGCGCGAGGCGATTGTCAGTGGCGAACACGCTGCTATCAGTGAAGAGTTGGGTGATTTATTGTTTGCCACAGTCAATGTTGCACGGCATTTAAATATCAACCCGGAGACTGCATTACGTGCGGCTAATATTAAATTTGCTCAGCGTTTACAGCATGTTGAGCAGCAGACCCAAGAGCAGGGTGTGTTGATCAGTGATTGTACAGAGGCGCAATTAGACGCCTTATGGAACTTAGCTAAACAGGCGCTGAGCAAGCCGCAATAATCGCGGTGGTGAGCGTGCTGTGTTTTTTTAAATGATTGAAGACAGGTTTAGAATCACATGAGTTTATCTTTGCGCGATCAAATGCTTAAAGCCGGACTGGTCAATGAGAAACAAGCCAAGCAGGCTGGTAAAGAGCAAAAAAGACAACAACGCCTTGAGAAAAAAGGTGCGGTTGAAATAGATGACAGCCAGCGTCAAGCGGCTTTAAAAGCTATGGCTGAAAAGCAGCAACGCGATCAAGAGCTTAATCGTGAGCAGCAAGAGAAAATTGAGCGTAAAGCCTTTGTTGCGCAAATTCGTCAACTGATTGAAGGTTCACGTTTGCCTAAGTTAGACAGCGAAGACTATTACAACTTTGTTGATCATAAAAAAGTAAAGCGTATTGCCGTCAACGATATGGTGCGCAATAAACTCAGCAGTGGCAGCTTAGCCATTGTCAAGCATGGCGGTGGCTATGAAATTATTCCTCGTGATGTCGCGTTGAAAATTCAAGAGCGGGATGAGCGTCGTATTGTCTTGCTCAATGTGTCGAGTGAAGAAGTCAGCGCAGATGATCCGTATGCGGCATACCAGATTCCTGATGATTTAATGTGGTGAGTTTGGATGAGCGATAAGCCACAGGCGCAGATCTCTTTGGGACTGCGCCTGTTTTGTTTTTGCAGTATCAAAGCGTTACCTGTGCCGAGTTTTAGCGCGCTTTACGCAGCCAATACAAAGCGATTAACTTGAGTGCAATTGGCAGGCCAGCATACATCCACAATAAGCCTTGTAAACTCAGCGCACTCTGTTGCTCCCAGCCGAGCCAGCCCAGCATAGGTAAGGCTAAACCCACCGCCAAGGCTAAGGAAAGTTTAGTCAGCATGCCCCATAGGGCAAATAATAAACCGCTGATACTGCCATTTTTATCTGATAAGTCTTGGGCGATATCGGCTTGAATTGAAGAGGGCAGAGCGACATCGGCCGCTACACTTAAGCCTGAGCACAGACAGATCGCAGCAAAGCCGCAAAGATTGCCCGGCGCTATGCTAAATACCCAGATGAAGCTTAAGCAGGCGCTGATCATTGAAAGATGCCAAGCGGGGTATTTGCCGATTTTTTTTGATAACCACACCCAAAGTGGTAAGGCCAAGATGCCGCTAAGAAAAAAGCCTAACAGCAGTAGACCCATATAATCATTCAGCTGTAAAACGTGCTCTACAAATAATAAAAATAAGGTCGCGGGTAGGGCGTTGGCTAAACTATTAAGGAAATACGCTGGCAGCAAGGTACGGCTGCTGTGATCAGTGCAAATTAAGCGCCAAGTCGTGACGCTCAATAAAGCATGTGTCTGCCGCACGGATTGATGCTGGATCAGGCGTAAGCACCATAGCATTAAAGCCAGAGAGAGTGTCAGGCTGATGCTGACTAACGGATACAGCACGCTAAATAGCTGGCGGTAATCTTGGCTGTTGTCGAGTAAAAATGGCAGCACTAACACAGTGATGACACCCACCACAGCAAAGCCTTCGCGGGTTGCGGTGTAGTGGGTCTTTATATGAGCAACAGTACTGACTTCAGCGCTGAGAGCTTGGTAGGGGATCATAATTAAGGTCCACGCTAAATACACCCACATAGCCCATATCAGTAGATGCACAGCACTGGCCTGTGCAGGCAGGAGTAATTGCCAGAGGCCAAAGAGTAGTAATAACCAGCCCAGCACGATCAGCAGGTAGCGCCCACGGCGCCCGCTGTAGTCACACAGCCAGCCGACGACCGGATCAGTGAAGATATCACTGATGCGCGCTAGCAGCAGCATGCTACCGACGACAGCCAGTTGCAGTCCCATCTGATGGTAATAGGTCGGCAAATTCACATACAGAGGAATGCCCAGCATCGCCAACGGCCAAGATACCAGTCCATAAATGAGCGGCTGACTGCAGGCGCGGTACTTGCTCATCAGCAGCTCAGACGTGTATTGATCAGAGCAATCACACGACCGAGTAATGGTACTTTTGCGTACACATATTCACCGCTATCCCAGTAATCAATGTGGCTGCAAACTTGGCCTTGTGGATTGATTTCAATTTTGCTGACACCTTGAATCAGCTGACTATCACCCTTTTCTTTTAGTTTAAAAGTGAACTGCCATTCTAGAAAACCGCTGTGCAGATTGCCGGCAAGAGCAATAATATGAAACTGTGGTTCGAGTAAGGTCGCAAACATATGCTGGAAAATATGTTGCAGATGCGGCAGACCACGGACGGCGTTGAACGGGTCTTTAAAGTACACATCGCTACTAAAAACCTGTAAGAACTCTTCTTCAACTGTTTGTATGCTTAAGGATTCAAACAGCTTTTTATACTTCTCCAATACCTGATCAATATTCGACATGACTAAGTCCTTAACATCTTTCGGGTCAGTGCTAATGACCATGAGTAGGGTATAAATCTAAGTAGGCTGAGCACCATACGTAAATGCCAAGGAAAACAGATTTCAAAAGCTGTGCTGTGGTCCAGCGCTTTGGCAATCTGCTGCGCTGCTTGTTCGGGTTCGAGTAGGCCTGGCATAGCAAAAGCGTTTTTCTCCGTCAGACGAGTGCGCACAAAGCCATGGTTAATAATTTGCAGTTGAATATTTTGCTCGGCAAGCTCGGGCTGTAAGGCTTGAGCTAAATTGACCAACGCGGCTTTCGGTGCTGAATAACCTCCGCCATAGGGCAGACCAAAATACGAAGCGAGGCTGGCATTCCAAATCCAACGGCCATGACCTTGCTTATTAAAATGCTGTTGTAGCGGCAGTATCAGTGCGATGACCCCCAAATAATTAGTTTGGTTCATCTTTAAAAAATCAGACAAGTTCCACTGCGCAGAAGTCATGGGGTGATAGGTGCCGACATTGTAAAACCAGATGTCCAGCCCATCGAATATTGACCACGCCTGTTCGGCTTGTGTTGCGCAGCCTTGTGCATCGGCCACATCAATATTTAAGCATTGCAACTGCTCACCGTAGCGTTGCTTAAGCATCACTAAGTCTACTGATGACTCCGCGTGTCGCGCCGAAGCAATCACTCGATGGCCTTGTCCAAGCCAGATTTTTACCAGCTCTAAACCGATGCCTTGTGACGCGCCGACTAACCAAATACGTTGCGAAATATTTTTTTTCATAGGATTGCCTTGTACAGACGTATAACTTGTGTATAAATAATATATAACAAATTCGCGCAAGGTGTCAGGAAAATGTTCGACCCTCATCAAAGATACAAAGTGGCAGTGATTGGCAGCGGAATCAGCGGCACCAGTAGTGCATGGTTTCTGAGCCAAAAACATGACGTCACTTTGTTTGAGAAAAATTCAAGTTTGGGTGGGCACACCAATACCATTGATGTCACGTTGCGCAGTGGCGAGCAAATCCCTGTGGATACAGGTTTTATTGTCTATAACGAGCCGAATTATCCATTGCTTAAAGCAATGTTTGCGCATTTACACGTTGCTACGCATCCAACTGATATGAGCTTTGCCGTATCGATTGATCAAGGCCGATTGGAGTATGCGGGCAATAATCTCAATACTTTGTTTGCGCAGCGCAAGAACTTATTTTCACCGCGACATTGGCGCATGATTGCCGATATTTTGCGTTTTAATAAATTGGCTAAAGTCGATCTTGTACAAGGTTTATCCGAGCAATTAACGCTTGGCGACTACTTGCTTAAAAATGGTTTTGGCCAAGCCATGCAGCAGGATTATTTGTTGCCAATGGCCGCGGCAATTTGGTCATGCCCAACCGGCACCATGCTGAAGTTTCCAGCGCAAAGTTTTTTACAGTTTTTTGCTAATCATGGCTTACTCAACGTCAATGAGCGGCCGCAATGGCGCACGGTAATCAATGGTGCACGCACCTATTTAGAGAAAATTGTCGCACTCAAAACCTTTGCTGTGTATCAGCATGGTGTGACCGATGTGGCGGTGAGTGAGACGTCAGAACAGACCGTTCTTTTACGGACTAGCGATGGTCAAAGCCATGTTTTTGATCAGGTAATATTTGCCTGCCATGCGGATGAGGCGTATGCCTTACTCAATGACCCGCACTTTGCTCTGTTGAAAAGTTTTACCTATCAATACAACCAAGCGTGGTTGCATACCGATATTACGCAGATGCCAGGTAAAAAACTCGCTTGGGCATCTTGGAACTACCTCAGTGGCGAAAATTACCGTGCCGAGCGCGCAGTGGCTGTCAGCTACTGGATGAATGCGTTGCAGCCGCTCAATACCTCAGAAGATATCTTCGTTACGCTCAACCCGATTGTTACGCCGCGTGCTGATTGTGTGCTTAAAACCATTGATTACCAACATCCTGTCTTTGATACCCAGGCCATTCAAGCGCAGGCGCAATTACCCCGTATTCAAGGGCTAAAAAACTGTTGGTTCGCTGGCGCTTACACTGGGTATGGCTTCCATGAAGATGGTTTAGCCAGTGCTGTTCGTGTCGCTAAGCTGTGGCAGGTTGCTTTGCCGTGGGAGGCATCATGAGTTCAACACTCTACGTAGGACAGGTCGCCCATGCGCGTCGGCAACCGGTCGAGTATCGTTTTGCCTATCGTACCTTGAGTATCAAAGTGGATCTGGACTGTATTACAGAAGAAACGCAAAAACTGCGCTGGCTCAGTCTCAATCGATTTAACTTAGTCAGTCTGAATTATAAAGACCACGGCCCGCGCGATGGCACCCCTTGGCGGCAGTGGATTAATAGTTTTCTGGCTTTGTACGGTATTGCTCGCCCGGCGCGGGTAGAGCTGATCTGTTATCCACGCATTCTTGGTTATAGCTTTAACCCGCTGTCGATGTGGTACGCCTATAACGCCGAAAATCAACTGGTAGCGATTATTGCTGAGGTCAGTAATACCTTTGGTCAGTGGCATCACTATGTGCTCAAGCTGTCTGCTAGCAACCTCAACACCTTCCAAGCTGAGGCTGAGAAGGTGTTTCATGTCTCGCCCTTTATCGAGATGGATGCACGCTACCATTTTCGTTTTGGTCTACCGCTGGACAAGGTCTTTACCAGTATTCGTGAAACACGCCAAGACGTTGAGTTTTTTACCGCGAGTGAAGCGGGGCGAGTGCTTGATCTGACGGATCGGCACTTACTGAAACAAGTTGGTTTTGCACCCTTGAGCATGCTCAAAGTGATTGCTCTGATTCATTGGTGGGCATTAAAAATCGTCCTCAAAGGTGGCAGGTTTAACCGTACGCCTAAGCATTTAGAACATATTCAATACAGTCATTCGGAGATGAAATCATGTTAATGCGCGCGCATATCTGGCTGCTGGGTTTATTCCATGCGCCTAAGTTAGCGGCTTGGTTACTTAAATACCTGCCTTTTGAACGTATTGAATATGGCTCGCTGACGGTGAGCATTGGCGGGCAGCAGCGTCGTTTTAGTGGTAAAAAATCGGGTGTGCATGCCGAGCTTATTATCAAGCAGCCGTTAAAGTTTATTTGGCTATTTTGTAGTCAAGGAGAGCTCGGTTTTGCCAAAGCCTATGCTGATCAGCTGATTGATACACCCTGTCTGTACACCTTGCTGCGCTTAGGTGCGGCCAATGAGCAGGCTCTGAGTGATACGCGTCTGGGGTTTAATTGGTTTTATCAACGCTTTTTAAAACGTCATCGTGACAATCACAACTCGATTGAAAACAGTCGGGACAATATCAGTGCACATTATGATTTAGGGAACAATTTTTACACACTCTGGCTGGATCAAACCATGAGTTATTCCAGTGCACTATTTACTCAGCGCGAGCAATCGATGGAACTGGCGCAAACCAATAAATATAAGCGCATTTTAGCTGAGTTGGACTGGCACGCCGGTGACCACATTTTAGAGATTGGCTGTGGCTGGGGTGGTTTTGCCGAGCAAGCTGCTGAGCAAGGTTGCCAAGTGACCGGTATTACCTTGTCTTCCGAGCAGTTGGAGTTTGCTAATCAGCGTCTGCAGCGTCAGGGTTTAGCCGAGCAAGCGCAACTGAACTTGATCGATTACCGTCATCAGCAAGGTCAATTTGATCATATTGTCAGCATTGAGATGTTTGAGGCGGTGGGCAAAGAGTATTGGCATGATTATTTTAATCAGCTGAAACGCTTACTTAAAACCGACGGTAAAGCGGTGTTGCAAATTATTACGATTGAAGATGTACGCGCTGAGCGTTATCAAAATGACGTTGATTTTATTCAAATGTTTATTTTTCCTGGTGGTCTGTTGCCGTCCAAGCAACAACTGCATCAGCTGGCGCAGGAGCATGGTTTTAAAGTCAGCAATGAACTGTCCTTTGGGCAAGATTATGCACGCACTTTACAGCTCTGGCAGCAGACCTTTGCCACCCAGTCTGAGCAACTATTAAAACTCGGTTATGACCAGCGTTTTCAACGAATTTGGCGTTATTACCTCGATTATTGTCGCGTCGGCTTTGAAACCCAATCCACCGATGTCGTGCAATTGACTTTGGAGCATGCGTAATGAGTATTCGTAACTATCTATTGGCGATGTGCAGCGTCATGCTGCTGGCCGGTTGTAGCTCACCTAAGGTGCAAGATTATGCGCAAACTGAGCCAAAACTCGATTTGTTTACTTACTTTGCTGGAAAAACCCAAGCTTATGGTCAGTTTCAGGACCGTTCTGGCGCAGTAAAACGCCGCTTTACGGTGGATATTACCGGCACAATTGAAGGTGATGTGCTCACTCTCGATGAGCGCTTTGTCTATGACGATGGTGAAAAAGAACAGCGCGTTTGGGTGATTAAACGTCTGGCGGAGAACCAATACAGCGGCACGGCCGGTGATGTGATCGGTGAAGCGAAAGGCTACAGCGCAGGATCAGTGTTTAGCTGGCGCTACACCTTAGATTTGCCCTACAAAGACAGTAGCATCCATGTGAAATTTGATGACTGGATGTTTTTACAATCCGATGGCGTCATGCTTAATCGTGCTGCAGTCACTAAGTGGGGCTTTAAGGTGGGCGAAGTGACATTATTTTTTAGCAAGGCACAGCCGTGAGGATTCTGTGCTGCTTTATTTTGTCAGCGCTGTCCACTATGGCCAGTGCTGACTTGACTGAAGTGGGTCAAGGTGAGGCGCGTTGGGGGCCGTTTAAAGTCTACTCCGCAAGGTTTTTTACCCCAGCGGATGTGACTTTAGAAGAGGCTTTGTCTGAACAAACCTCCGCCCGCTTAGAGTTGTGCTACGCCCGCTCGCTGACTGTAGAAAACTTTGTTGAAGGCGCGCAGCAAGCCTTGCCTGAGAGCTTATCCGGTGAGTTGCAGCAAGCAGTGAATCGTTTACATGCTGCTTATCAACCGGTCAAGCAAGGTGATTGTTACCAGTTGGATTTTCAGCCAGAGCAGGGCACAGGTTTATTGTTGAATGGTCGTGAGTTGGTGAGGATTGAGACCGCTAAGTTTAAGGCGCTGTATTTCGGTATTTGGCTGGGTGATAAACCATTATCGCTCCAACTTAAACGTGAGTTAACGGAAAAACTACGTCGATAAACGGCTAAAACATCGCCAAGATTACAGCTGAACGATACAATTGTTGGCTGCTGCATACGTTATGTATATGATTTACTATTAAAAAACCTTATTGAGAATGATGTCCCATGAGTGATGCAATCGACCAAAACGCACTGTACCCCATCCGCGAAGTGGCTCGGTTGACTGGGGTAAACCCAATTACTCTGCGCGCATGGGAGCGCCGCTACCAATTGATTGAACCGGTACGTACCGAGTCAGGGCACCGCCTTTACAGCCAAGAGCATATTGATTTCCTTCATGAAACGTTGCGTTTGATGGCGGAAGGTGTGCCGATCAGCCGTATTAAAGCGGTGATCAGTGAGTCACCACCGCGTACCGCACAGGTATCGGCCTTAGTCTCGGATAGTGATAGTAGCCAGCTGCTTGAGAAAATTCGCTTGGCTGCCAGTCAGTTGCAAGTACAGGTGCTGGAACGCCAGTTAGATCGTTTATTCGCGGATTACAGTCTTAATCCTATGCGCGCACTGTTGGCAGATATTGAGCAGCAATTGCAGCAGCAAAAAAATCATGATGTCGCTTTAGCATTTTGGCGTAGCACCCTGACTCGCCGCTTACAGGTACGTTTACATGCTTTGTATAGCCAGCAAGTTTTACCTAGCAAACGCATTGTTATTCAAAAAGCAGCACAAACACCGGAGTACTTAGCAAAATTAGTGGCATTGTTTTGCTTTGAACAAGGCTATCAGCCGCTTGAGTTTGATCAATCGACGACACTTGAATCTTTGCTGGATGCGGCTAGACCGTTTGCAATCCAAGCGGTGTTATTTATTGATGATGGCGTAACGGCTACGACACAGTGGACTGCGAGCTTTAAAAAGTACGCTTCGCTGCGTACCTGGGTATTAGGCGGTAACGCGTTGGCTGAGTTGCAGCCACCCAGTGTCAACTGTGAGCTGCGGATATGCTCGCAGTGGTTTGCCCCGCTGAACTTATGATTGAGTGGCGAGCTGTTCTCTCAGCTGTTGAATGGTTTCGCGTGCAGCGTCCAGTTCTAAAGCCAGCTCAACTTGCGTCGTAACATCTTTTTGAATACCGATGTAGTAGGTGATTTGCTCTACTTCATCATAAAAAGGTGTGACGCTCAGTTCGTTCCAAAAGACTGAACCATCTTTACGGTAGTTTTTTAGTACGGTGCGCACCGGCGCTTGATCATTAATGGCATGGCGGATGACTGTCACCGCATCTAGATTAGTCTCTTCACCCTGCAAAAAACGGCAGTCTTGATATAGGATTTCATCCGCGCTATAGCCGGTTAATCGCTCAAACGCTGGGTTGACGTAAACCAGAATGGTGTCGTCGCCTTCTTTCTCTGCAACAACAATACCGTCTTGAGCAGACTCGACCAGCTGCAATAAAATTTCATGGCGTAAATTAAATCGTTTCATGGGATGCCTTATCAGATCGTTGCCGCATTCTAGCAAGCTGCATCACTGTTTCAATAAGAAGTTGCAGTGGATGCGCGGTGAAAAATACTTGTACACAATTTAATGCTACTTAAAAACCTTGCAACAAGCACCTGATACTGTTTTTTGTGTGCCGCTATAGCTTTATAAGTGCTTGAATTAACAGCTTATTCAAAGACGGTCAAAAAATACTCAAGCACTGCTGGCTATGATCCTGACAGCGCTTGCGCGATTCTCGAACAGAATATGCACAGAGTTATCCACAGACCCTGTGTGTAACTGTACGGTCAGTGAGATGATTTTTTACACTCTGTCGACTCTGTACATGGTCGCTGAGCTGTTCTGTCGTTTATAGTATGCGCTGATAATCAATATTATGCTGGAGCAACCTATGTGGCGCAAAGGACTTATCGGTACGCTATTGTGTTTAATGCTGACGGCCTGTGATTCAGGTGAGAAGCCGCTTGACGCAGTAACCCCGGCCCCGCTCAATGAAAGTGTCGTCAGTAGCATAACGCCGGTCATTGATCCTGCGGTACTGGCAGCCCGTTATCAGGATCAGCCGCTAGAGGTCGTTGATGTCTCGGAGGTAGAACAAGAGGGTGCCAGTGTCATCAGCTTAACGTTTTCCGTTCCTCTACAAGCTGAACAAAATTTTGCCCAGACGGTGCATATTGTTGATAGCAAAAGTGGCAAACTCGACGGTGCGTGGGAACTGAGTGCTGATTTACTTGAATTGCGCATGCGCCATATTCCACCAAAGCGTAGCTTAATTGTTAGTGTTGATGCCGGTTTGACGGCGATCAATCAGGCGCAATTAGGTAAAGACTACAGCACGAAAATTGAAACTCGCGATTTACAACCTTCAGTGGGCTTTGCCAGTCGTGGCTCTTTGCTGCCGGCTGAGTTTAGCCAAGGCTTACCAGTGCTGGCGCTCAATGTTGAGCATGTTGATGTTGAGTTTTTTCGTATTAAAAGCAGTGCTTTGCCAGAGTTTTTGGCGCAATGGGGGCGTAACTCAAGCTTAGAAACCTGGCAAGCTCGTGAGCTTTTACCCTTAGCTGATTTAGTTCACAGTGCGCGCTTCCAACTCAGTCCAGCACTCAATACCCGTGAAACTTTGCAGCTGCCAATCAAGCCCATCAAAGCCTTAAATGAAGCCGGTGTCTATTTAGCGGTGATGCGTGAGGCCGGTACCTATAATTACTCACAGCCCGCTACAGTATTTTCCATCAGTGATATTGCCGTTTCAGCACACCGTTTTCGACAGCAATTGGATGTATTTGCCCAAGCTTTATCCAATGGCTTAGCGCTAGAAGCCATTGATCTGCAGATTTTAGATAAAAAAGGCCAGTTGTTGGCGTCAGGTAAAACCGATAAACAAGGTCATGCTCAGCTGCCAATTACCGATAAAGCCGATGTCTTAGTCGCTCAGCATGGTCAGCAAACCAGTTTTATACGTTTAAACACTGCCAGCTTAGATTTAGCTGAGTTTGCGATTGCCGGACCGGCAGGACAAGCCTTACAGTTTTTTGTCTTTGGTCCGCGCGACTTATACCGCCCGGGTGAAACTGTTTTGCTTAATGGTCTATTGCGCGATGCTGATGGACAGAAGGTAGACGTGCAGCCGATTCAGGTTGAAGTACGTCGCCCCGACCAACAGGTCAGCCGTCAATTTGTTTGGCAGGCGGATGAGCAAGGTTTGTATCAATATCAGCTGCCGATTGGGGCCAATGCTCCGACCGGACGTTGGCAGTTATTGTTTGATTTAGGCGGTGGTCTTAAGCAAGTCTACGATATTTTAGTTGAGGACTTTTTACCTGAGCGCGTCGCCTTAGATTTACAAGCCAGTGCCACACCGCTTAAACCACAAGACGCTCTCAATGTCGCTGTTGAAGGACGTTATTTATATGGCGCACCGGCTGCGGGTAACCGGGTAACTGGGCAGCTGTATATTCGCCCTTTACGTGATGCGGTGAGCTCCTTACCAGGCTTCCAGTTTGGTGCCGTGAGTGACGAGCCGGTGAATCAAGATATTGATCTGGATGAATTGTTGTTGGATGAGCAAGGTCATGTGCAGATTCAGCTCGACAGTCAATGGCCGCAAACCAAGTCGCCGTTGAATTTAATTGTGCAGGCCAGTGTTTTGGAGTCTGCTGGTCGTCCGGTAACCCGTCGTGTCCTGCAAGCTGTTTGGCCTGCAAGTCAATTGCCGGGCATTCGTGGTGTTTTCCAAGGTGAGGAAGTGGATGCCGACAGTCAGCCAGAATTTGAAATTGTTTTAAGCAATCCACAAGGGGACAAACTTGCTGCCGAACAACTCAAGGTGCGTTTGATCCGTGAGCGCCGCGATTATTATTGGAATTATTCTGAGAACTCGGGCTGGAGTCATAACTACAATAAAAAGCTAATTACGGTAAGTGAACAAACAGTCGCGATTGAGGCGGGTCATACTGCAACGGTTAGTTTCCCTGTGCTGTGGGGGCCGTACCGCCTTGAAGTGGAAGACCCCAGTACAGGGTTGCTCAGCAGTTTAGGTTTTTGGGCCGGCTATGCTGAGCAAGATAACGCCTTAGGCGGTGCGGTACGTCCCGATCAGGTCAAGCTGGCGTTGGATAAGCCTGCTTATAGCAATGGTGAGACAGCGCGAGTAACGATTAATGCTCCAGCCGCTGGTAGTGGTTATCTATTGGTGGAATCAGCGGATGGCCCGTTATGGTGGCAGCCGTTAAATGTGCCTGTTGAGGGCACCAGCGTAGATATTCCCTTAGCCGATGATTGGTTGCGCCACGACTTATATATCAGTGCCTTAGTGGTACGTCCTGGTGAACGCCAAGCGCAAATTACCCCCAAACGTGCGGTCGGTTTATTGCACTTACCCTTGCAGCGCAAAGACCGTCAACTCGCGCTGAGTTTACAGGCGCCAGAACAGATGCGCCCAGGACAGCCTTTGACGGTTAAAGTCAAAGCTCAAGGTGTCGATGGACAAGCACTCACACAACCGACGCAGGTGATTCTATCAGCGGTGGATGTGGGTATTTTAAATATTACTGAGTTTGCGGCACCTGATCCTTTTGCTGGATTCTTTGCTCGTAAAGGCTATAGCGTCGATCAGTTTGATGTGTACGGGCAATTGATTGAGGCGGGTAATGGGCGCTTAGCGCGGATGTTATTTGGTGGGGATGCGGCCTTGGCCGGCGGCGGTCAGCGACCACAGACTCATGTCAATATTGTGGCTTTACAAAGTATGCCGGTAACTTTAGATGCGCAAGGGGAAGCCGAAATTACTCTAGATATTCCAGACTTTAATGGCCGTTTACGTTTAACCGCACAAGTGTGGAGTGATAACCAATTTGGTATGGCTGAGCAGCCGCTTGAGGTGGCCGCACCCTTGGTTGCAGAATTGTCTGCGCCGCGCTTTTTAGCGGGTGGCGATCATAGTCAGGTGGCGTTGGATCTACACAACCTGACTGAGCAGGCACAAAGTGTTTCAGTGCAACTGAGCAGTAGCGGATTGTTATCCATTGCACAAACGTCACGCAGCTTCAAGGTTGAACTGGCGGCCAAGCAGCGCAAAATTCTTGAGGTGCCAGTCACTGCTCTTGCAGGTTATGGGCAGGGTCAACTGCATTTAGACGTGCAGGGCATGCAGTTGCCTAATGAAGACTTGGCTGCGCTCAAGCGCGACTGGAGTATTGGTGTGCGTCCGGCTTACCCCGCAGAAAGTCGCAGTTATCAAGCGGCGATTA
>Ga0172382_10006350_pt1 | contig 17202 bp, 16 predicted proteins | sample Leawel138RmetaG_FD_122245 | JGI IMG/M metagenome (GOLD analysis project Ga0172382, IMG submission 122245) | Leachate microbial communities from a municipal landfill in Southern Ontario, Canada - Leachate well 138R metaG | ecosystem: Engineered > Solid waste > Landfill > Unclassified | place...
GCGCAGGATACCCCAATTCGGCGCCGCGGCGCGACTGGAATGACAACGGCTCAGTCCGCAAATGAACGCCAATAAACGCAAATCAGACAGGGCCGTCGCGCATTATTGGCGTCCATTCGCGTTAATTTGCGGACCGATAACCGCTCGTCCGGGTGTTCAGCCCTGCAGCTTCCAGCCGATGGTCTCGCCGGCGCGCAGCGGCACCACCACGTCGTCGCCGAAGGCGTAGCTGGCGGGCACGGTCCAGCTCTCCCTGCGCAGGGTGATGGTGTCACGGTTGCGCGGCAGGCCGTAGAAGTCGGCGCCGTGGTGGCTGGCGAAGCCTTCCAGGCGGTCGAGCCGGCCGGCGCGCTCGAAGGCCTCGGCATACAGCTCGATGGCGGCGTGGGCGCTGTAGATGCCGGCACAGCCGCAGGCGTTCTCCTTGGTCTTGCGCGCGTGGGGGGCGCTGTCGGTGCCGAGGAAGAACTTCGGATTGCCGGAGGTCGCCACCTCCAGCAGCGCCTCGCGGTGGCTCTCACGCTTCAGTACCGGCAGGCAGTAGTGGTGCGGCCGCATGCCGCCGGCCAGCATGGCATTGCGGTTCATCAGCAGGTGTTGCGGCGTGAGGGTGGCGCCGACATTGGCGCCGGCATCGAGCACGAAACGCGCGGCCTCGGCGGTGGTGATGTGTTCCACCACCAGTTTGAGGTCGGGGATGCGCTCCAGCAGCGGCGCCAGCACGCGCTCGAGAAACACCCGCTCGCGATCGAAGATGTCGACGTCGGCGTCGGTGACCTCGCCATGCACCAGGAAGGGCAGCTGCAGCTCGGCCATGGCGCGCAGCGCGGCCTCGCACTTGCGCAGGTCGGTGACCCCGGAATCGGAATTGGTGGTGGCGCCGGCCGGATACAGCTTGACCGCGAATACCGCACCGCTTTCCCGTGCGCGCAGGATCTCTTCCGGCGGCGTCATGTCGGTAAGGTACAGCGTCATCAGCGGCTGGAATCTGCTGCCGGCCGGCACGGCGGCCAGCACGCGCTCGCGGTAGGCGAGGGCCTGCGCGGTGGTGGTGACCGGCGGCTTCAGGTTGGGCATGACGATGGCGCGGCCGAACTGCGCGGCGGTGTGCGGCAGCACGGCGGCGAGTCCGGCGCCGTCGCGCAGATGGAGGTGCCAGTCGTCGGGACGAGTCAGGGTGAGTTGCATCTTGGGTAATCCAGAATATGTTGGCTTTAGACGGGGAGGGTACGAGGTAAAAGGGACAAGGTGCGAAGCGGGGTATTCGCTGCGCTCACGCCATCACTTGGCTCTTGCAGCGTTTATCTTGTATCTGAGTTTTCGTCGGACAATTCAGGCCCGAACACCGACATCACATAGGCGCGCATCGAGGCCTCCAGCACGCTGCTGCCGTGGGCCAGGATGTCGGGGTCGATGGAGGCAGACCATTCCAGCGTGCCTTCGGTGTCCCAGTTGAGGTCGATCTTCTGTTCCTCGATGATGGGGCCGCCCTGCGACCAGTAGCGCGTCGGGTTCCACTTGCGCGGCGCCAGGTTGTGGCCGGGGCTGTACAGCAGTATGCCATTTTCGTGGAACGCAGGTATGCCGCGCGCCTTGGCGACCCAGTAATCGAGTTCGTCTCCGCTGAGTTGGGCTGCCTGCATGATGCCCCCGCTGGTATGGTGGATGACGTTCATCATATCGGGCTGCGGTGGGTATTTCCATCGCCGGCCGGCTAAAATGCCTGCATCCGCAGCGACCGTATCGGTATCGCCTGCCAGACCTTGAGACACCGCCTTGGCCCGTGACGACACCGTACTTGCCCTCAGTTATGCCGTGCGTCTGCCGGTGGTGCTGAAATATCTCGGGCAGTTGGCGCTGGCGCTGGCTGTGCTGACATTGCCGCCGCTGCTGGCGGCAGTATGGTTCCAGGACTATGGCTTTGCCCTGCGCCTGTTGCTGGTAATGGTCCTGGCCGGCGTGGCCGGCACGCTGTTGTCCAGACTGCCGGCGCCGGCGCGACTGCAGGTGAATGAAGCGCTGGTGATCACGGCGCTGGCCTTTGTCGGCAGCGCGGCGCTGATGACCTGGCCGCTGATGTCCGCCGGCATCAGCCTTTCTGCGGCACTGTTCGAGGCCGTGTCCGCCGTCACCACCACCGGGCTGTCGACATTGGCCACGGTGGAGGGATTGCCGCCGGCCTTTCTCTTCACCCGCGCCTGGATGCAGTGGTACGGCGGCCTCGGTATCGTGGTGCTTACCGTGGCCCTGCTGCTTGGCCACCGTCTTGCCGCCCACCGTCTGGTCGATCCGGAATTGCGCGCCGAAAATATTGCCACCACCACGCGCCACTACGCCCGGCGCATGTTGCTGGTGTATGTGTTGTTGAGTCTGGGCGGCCTGTTTCTGCTGTGGCTGGCGCAGGTGGATATGTTCAGCGCGGTGACGCATGTATTGGCCGCGGTTTCCACCGGGGGCTTCTCCAGTGCCGATGCCGGTCTGGCTGCGTTGCCGCCGGCAGGACAGGCCGTGGTGTCCCTGCTGTGCGTCGCCGGTGCCGTGGCATTGCCGTTGTATTACCTGACATTCCATCGCGGCCTGGCCGAGGCCCTGCGCGACATCGAGTTGCGCGCCTTGCTGCTGGCGCTGCTGGTGCTCGGTGCCGTCCTGGCCTGGATACTGGCTGCCCACGGCATGGCGTGGGATGCTGCCCTGCGTCATGGCGTGTTGCTGGGCATTGCGGCGCAGACCACCGCCGGCTTTGCCAGCCTGGAGATCGGCAGCCTTGCCGATGGCGCCACGCTGTTGCTGATCCTGGCCATGCTGGGCGGCGGCAGCCTCGGCTCCACTGCCGGTGGCGTCAAGCTGTTGCGCGTGCTGATCCTGGCGCGTCTGGTGCAGCTGGCGCTGTGGCGTAGCGCCGTCGCCGAGCATGCGGTGGTACAGCCGCGGTTGGGGACGCGCCATCTGGAATCTGACGATACCGAACGGGCGCTGCTGCTGATACTGTTGTTTCTGCTGGTGATCGCCGCATCCTGGCTGCCGTTCGTGCTGCTCGGCTATGACCCGCTGGATGCCCTGTTCGAGGTGGTGTCGGCCACCGCCACGGTTGGCTTGTCGAGCGGCATCAGCGCCGGTGATTTGCCGCCGTTGCTGCAAGCGGTGCTGTGCTTCGATATGCTGGCAGGCCGGGTGGAGATCGTGGCGCTGCTGGTGCTGCTGTTTCCCGGCACATGGTTCGGCAAGAGGGCGCACGTGGCATGAGAGCGGTATTTGTGGGGGCGAGTTCCCTGGCGGTGATGACGGCGCGGTTTCTGCTGCGGCGGCGCCATGAGGTCGTGATCATCGAGCGTAGCAAGGAGCGTATCGAAGCTCTCGCCGGTGAGCTGGATTGCGGCTTCCTGCTCGGCGACGGCAGCAAGCCGGTGCTGTTGCGTGAGGCCGATCCGGCGCGCACCGATCTCCTGTTCTGTCTCACCGGCAACGATCAGGCCAATATCCTCGCCTCGCTGGTGGGCCGTTCGCTGGGCTTTGCCCGCATCGTCACCAAGATCGATGACCCGGAGTTCGAACACATCTGCATCGAACTGGGACTGGAGGACATGATCATTCCCTCGCGCACCATCGGCCGCTATCTGGCCGACCTGTTCCAGGGCATGAATCTGCTGGACCTGTCCGGGGTCATCAAGGACGAAGCCCGCATCTTTACCTTCATTGCCGGACATGACGATGAAATGGCTGCCGATGAGCTGAAGCTGCCCAGCCGCAGCCGCGTCGTCTGTCTCTACCGTGGCGGCAAGTTCGTCGCCGTGCAGGAGAATACCCGCCTGCAGGCAGACGACGAGGTGGTGCTGATCACCCATGCCGACGATCTGCCCGCGCTGCATGAGCGCTGGGGCGTGCAAATGGAAACGGTGCGCAAACATTGATGGACGAATTCTGGCTGTTGCCGACGCTGCTGGCGGTGGTGTGGTTCTGGGTCGATTCCATGCGTGCGCGCGAAGCGGCGCTGCTGGTGGTGCGCCGCGCCTGCACCCGGCACGAGGTGCAGTTGCTCGATGAAACGGTGGCCCTGGTGAAGCTGCGCCTCGGACGCAATGCCGCCGGACACCTCGGCTGGCGCCGCCGCTTCCGCTTCGAGTTCAGCAATGAGGGCGACAACCGCAGCAGCGGCGAGGTGGAACTGCTCGGGCGGCAGGTAACGGCCCTGCACCTGGAGATGGGGCCGTTCACCCTGCATGACTTCAGCGGGGATGACGCCGAACCACCGTCGCCCCTGCACTAGGTAACGGTGATTCGCCCCCCCCTGCCAGTCGCCTCACTCTTTCTGCGCGCTCTGTGCGACGTAGGCATCGCGAATCAGCACGGTAGAGCGGTTGTCCGCGTGGGTCAGCAGGTTGTAGTGGTAGGCCAGCCAGTCGTGATGATCGCGCCGGGTGGCATCCACGCCGTGGGAAATCAGCAGCGCTACCATGTCCTTCTGATCGGTCATCGCGGCGAAGAACAGCGTGTTGAAGCCGTCCTGATCCGCGGCATTGACATTGGCGCCCTGGGCGATGAGCTGGTTGGTGCGCTCGATGTCGCCGGCGAACACGGCCTGCTGCAGCTGGAGATCCCTCTCCGCCAGCCGTTGCGGCGGACGCGGCAGTGAGGGCGTATCCGGTCGCACAAATTTCAGCTGCGACAGCTCGTAACTGAACAGCGAGGCATAGGGGATGGTCCAGGTGGGCGGGACGCCGGGGAAACTCCGCGCCGGTTCCCGCGGCCAGCCGACCTTCTGAAACACCTCATCACCGTAAGGCCCCATGCCCAGTCCCAGGGCGAGCAATTGCCCGCGTTTGGCATCGATCAGGAACAGCGGATTGTTGCTGTGGTTGAGCAGCAGCGGCTCATTGGGCGGGGACACATACAGATCGGCGCGCGCACCATCACGCAGGCGCACCACGGTTACACCCCAGCCGTCGCGATAAAACGGACGCAGAAAATAGTCGTGCTGCAGCGACTGGCTGCCGCTGACCAGTGCCCCGGCGATTTGCGCCTGGTTGAGGGTAAAGCTGGTGGTCACGAAGGCCTGGCGGAAGGCCACGCCGGCCGCGGCCACGCTGGCGGCCATGTGGGCGGCCTGTGCCGCGGCCTCGAAGCCCGCGCCGTAGCCGACATGGCCGGTGAGTTCGGCCGGCTTGCCGGTGGATTGTTCGACCATCTGATCGCGCAACGCACCGGTGACATTGGTGTAGCTTTTCATGCGGTCATAGCCGCTGGAATATGCGGTGCGGCGCAGCAGCAGCTTCTTGCTGAGGTAGCGTGCGCTGTATGCGTCGTAGCCGGCGACATGATGGGCGTAGCGCAGACGGCCGTCGCCTTCAGCGAAGGCAATGACGCCGTTTTCACGGGCCACCACCACGGCGCCGCCATGGATGGCCAGTCGATCAAGCTGCCCCCACTCGATGTGCATGAACAGCGGCAATGTATGGTTGGCTACAGGTTTTCCGCTCGCCAGGTCGATGCCGCGCACGGCGGTCGTCGTGGTGTAATAGATACGCTGGTCCTGCAACAGAAAATGACTGCGGAGATCATTGCCCAGGGCGGCCTGCCAGACCGTTTTTCCACTGGCAAGATCGATGCGGCTGAGGTGGCGGTTCGCTCCGCTCTTGCTCATGAGCAGCAAGGCGTTGGCGCCATAGAGGGGGCCCACCCATTCATCTCCGCTGCGGACAATCTGCCAGCGGGTGCGGCCGTTCGCGGGGTCAATGCTCTGCAGTCGATCCGCATCATGCAGAAACAGGTTGCGCCCGGAGGCGAGTATCTGGACCTGCTCGAGCGGGAGTGTCAGCGGCACGCTCCACAGCAACTTGCCGCTGGCGGGGTCTACGGCGGTGAGGTTGTCGGCCAGGAGCAGGGCGAGGCCCTGATGATGCTGGATGGCGAATTTGCCGGGCAGCTGTTCCATGCCCCTGGCCGGGACCTCGGTTTGCCAGCGCGGCCGGCCTGTCTCCAGTTCAAAGGCGCGTAGCGCGAAGCCGCTGCTGCCGGGGGTGGCGACCACGAATACGCCGTCAGCCTCGAACGCCGCCTGGCGCGCAGTGGCCTGTGCCTGCATGGTCCACGCCACATGGCCATCGCGGCGGCTCAAGGCGGCGAACAGGCGAGCGGCAGAACTGTCTCCCGCACCTATCATCACCACGCTGGACGGTGCGGTGGCGAAGTGGATCGGATATTTCTCATGGGGGACACGCCAGCGCACGGCACCGCTGGATTTGTCGACCATGACGAATTCCTTGTCCTCGGTATCCCAGATGTTCATGAATCCGGTGACGGCCTCGGTGGACAGCAGCAGGGCATCGTCGCCGATATCCATCGCCTGTTTGACTCCGGAGGCCAGCAGCGGGGCACGTCAGCGTGGCGTCGGCTGGCCAGCGAGGTGTGCCGGCAGGGGCTGGTCGGCAGGCAGCAGGCTGCTTTGCGATGCGCTGAGGGCGCAGCCGGACAGCTGGATGACGGCACTGAGTGCCAACAACGTTCCGAACGCGATGCCGGGACGAAGCTTGCTGAACATGATGGATAGTCTCCCCTGAAGGCCTGCACATGCCGTAATGGCGGCAGGAGTATCGGCGTGTTGCCGGATTGGTTGCGGGACGGAAGCCCGCATGATCGTTAAAAGTAGTGCGCCACCGGCAGGCCTGCCAGCGCCCACCGCGGGGCAGGGGTCGAGTCCAGGGGGGAGATGAACAGCCGTCAGTCCAGGATCGTCCCGTGCTGCAGGATAGGCTCGCCGTGCGGCTGGCCGCCGAGACAGATGAAGCGGCAGGGCCGCTCGGCGTATACGGTGAGCACCGAACCGCCGGCCAGGGCCAGCGCCTCGCCGGCGGGCAGGCGTTCGCCGGCGACCTCGGGTTGCCCGCTCAGGGCGTAGAGCAGGCCCATGTGATGGGCGGGGATGGCGACGTGAAATTCGCCTTCATGTTCCAGTTGCACGTCGTGGTAGCTCATCGCCGTGTGCAGATGGATGGGGGAACCGGGCCCGACGATGGTGCATACCCGGCCACACGACAGGTTCTGCACCGGGAGTTGCCCGGCCTCCACCTGCTGGCAGGTCGGCGGCAGATCCTTGTGTATCTTCGCCGTGTTGACCCAGAGCCGTATGCCGTGGGCGGTGCTGCCGTCGGCCGCGGCCGTTGTGTGGGAGAGACCGCGACCGGCGGTGAATGTCTGGGCGCCGCCCGCCGCTACGATGGCATCGTTGCCGAGATCATCGCTGTGATGCAGGCCGCCGGCGAGAAGATAGGTGATGGACTCGAAGCCGCGGTGGTGATGATTGCTGACGCCGGCTGCAGGGGGGAGGAAAAACTCATCCAGCAACACGAAGGGATCGACATGGCGCAGCCCCGCCACCGGGAACAGCCGCTTGATGAGCGCGCCATCCGCTTCATTCATTTCCACCGCGCGGTAATGCAGAGGGTGCTCACTCATGGCGTAGGCTCCGGCTGGGTGATGGCTGGAGTATAGCTGGCGCGGTGGCGGTACTGCGTCAGAGGGTGAGGGTGCCGCTCAGGTAGGGCACCACGCGGCCGCTGATCAGCACGCGATCACCGCGCAGCTCGCAGTGCAGGGTGCCGCCGCGGGCCGACAGTTGCCGCGCCTGCAGCGTCAGCCGGTTCAGCTTGGCGGCCCAGTACGGTGTCAGCTGGGTGTGGGCGGAGCCGGTGACCGGGTCTTCGTCGATGCCGTAATTGGGCGCGAAGAAACGCGAGACGAAATCGCAGTCCTCGCCGCGTGCCGTGACGATCACGCCGCGCCGGTCCAGTTGCCGCAGCAGCGCCATATCCGGCCGCAGGGCGCGTAGCTGCGCGGCATCGTCGAGCAACACCAGCCAGTCGGCGGCGGCGAGCACCTCCACCGGCGCAACGCCCAGGGCGGCAGCCAGTTGCGGCGGTGTCGCCATCGGTACCGGTGGCGCGGCGGGAAAATCGAGGCTGAGCAGATCGCCGGTACGGCTTACCGTGAGCGGGCCGCTCTGCGAGTTGAACACCACGCGGTCGTGCGGCGGCGTCAGATGAAAGTAGACCCAGGCCGCGGCGAGGGTGGCGTGGCCGCACAGCGCCACCTCGCACACCGGGGTGAACCAGCGGATGCGCAGGCCATCGCCGTCGCGGGCGAAGAAGGCGGTTTCCGACAGATTGTTCTCGGCGGCGATGGCCTGCAGGGTGGTGTCCGGCAGCCATGCGGGCAGCGGGCACACGGCGGCCGGGTTGCCGCTGAACAGGCGGTCGGCAAAGGCATCGAGCTGATAGAGCGGCAGTTCCATGGCAACACGTCCTGTGCGGTGGCGGCCTCCCTGCCGCCGGGAGAGGTGGTTAACCCACGCCGCCCTGGGTCAGGCGTGCCGGGTCGAGTAGCTGGCGCAGCTCGGCCTCGCTCAGGCCGGTTTCCTCCTTGGCCACGTCGAGGATCGGGCGGTTTTCCTTGTAGGCGCGCTTGGCGATGGCGGCGCCCTTTTCGTAGCCGATGACGCGGTTCAGCGCGGTGACCAGGATCGGGTTGCGGCCCAGCGCGGCCTGTACGCCTTCGACGTTGACGCTGAAGTTGGCCATCGCCTTGTCGGCCAGCACCTGGCAGGCGCCGGTCAGCAGGTGCACGCTCTCCACCAGATTGCGCGCGATCATCGGCAGCATCACGTTGAGCTGGAAGTTGCCGTGCTGGCCGCCGGTGTTGATGGCGACATCGTTGCCCATCACCTGGGCGCACACCATCATCACCGCCTCCGGGATCACCGGATTGACCTTGCCCGGCATGATCGAGCTGCCCGGCTGCAGGTCTTGCAGGCGGATGTCGCCGATGCCGGCCAAGGGGCCGGAGTTCATCCAGCGCAGGTCGTTGGCGATCTTCATCAAGCTGACGGCGAGGGTCTTCAACTGGCCGCTCATCTCCACCGCGGCGTCCTGCGACGACAGCCCCTCGAAATAATTGTCCATGCTGGTGAAGGCGACGCCGCTCTGGCGCGTCAGCGCGCTGGCCACACGCGGGCCGAAGTCGGCCGGGGCGTTGATGCCGGTGCCGACGGCGGTGCCGCCCTGCACGATGGCGCGCAGGCGCGGCAGGCTGGCGTGGATGCGCTCGCTGCCGTGGCGCAGCTGCGCCGCCCAGCCGGAGATCTCCTGGCCGAAGGTGACGGGCATGGCATCCATCAGGTGGGTGCGGCCGGTCTTCACCACGTCCTTCAGTTCGGCGGCGCGGCCCTCGGTGGTGACGGCGAGGTGTTCCAGCGCCGGCAGCAGGCGCTCCTCGATCTCCAGGCAGGCGGCGACGTGGATCGCCGTGGGGAACACGTCGTTGGAGCTCTGGCTCATGTTGACGTGATCGTTGGGGTGCACCTTGCCGCCGAGGCGCTGCGCGGCGAGGGCGGCGATCACCTCGTTGGCATTCATGTTGGACGAGGTGCCGGAGCCGGTCTGGAAGATGTCGATGGGGAACTGGCCGTCGTGGCGGCCGTCGGCGACGTCGAGCGCGGCGGCGCTGATCGCCTCGGCCAGCTTGCCGTCGAGCAGGCCGAGGTCGCGGTTGGCCTCGGCGCAGGCGGCCTTGACCAGGCCGAGGGCGCGGATCAGCGGCCGCGGCAGCGGCTGGCCGGAGATGGGGAAGTTGTCCACGGCGCGCTGGGTCTGCGCGCCATACAGGGCATCGGCAGGGACGCGTACTTCGCCCATGCTGTCTTTTTCAATGCGGTAGTTGCTCATCATGTCATCCGGGGGCCCGCCAGGGACGCGGGGCGTGAGGTTAAGTAGGGTGCGCGCCATTGTCGTTGGACGGCAGCTGGCGCACATTGTGAACGAACTCCTCCACCTCGCGCCATTTGCCGTCCGGCTCGAGCTGCAGCACCACATCCTTGCGCAAGACGTAGCTTTCGCCCTGCGTGCTCTTGAGGGTCTCCTCCACGGTGAAGCGCAGGCGCCCGGGGGTGCTGTGCCCCATCACCAGATTGTGGTGGCTCGCCCGCAGCAGGCGGTGCTTGGCCAAGTCGTTGCGGCGCCGCTTGGCCCATTCGTTGTAGTCCAGGAAGCCGGCACGGCTGATGCCCATCACCTGCAGTTGCGGGGATACCAGGTCCAGGTGGGCATCGAGATTGTTGGTGGCAATGGTGTAGGCGTAGGACCTGAGCCACTGTTCGGCGATGTACTTGATCTCCTCCATGAGGGGGCCCAATTCGATAAACACCAGGAATTTTCTAGGATATAAAATTATATCGAATGTCAGGGTTATCCAATAACGTGATAACCGTATGGTTTTTCGTGCCGGTGAAATTATATTTTGGCTTGATATTCATGGGGTTGTTGATTTCCCAGTATTATTGTCAACTTGACCGCCTCAAGTGAAACAATGATGATACCGGGCTTTCGTCCCGGCAGGTATCGGTCCCGCCCACTGCCGGCGCAACACCACAAAGCAATACCAACAGAACAAGGGAGCACCATGAACGCCGCAGATAAGAAACGCGTCCTGCGCGAAATGCTGTTTGCGCGGCGCTTTGAAGAGCGTTGCTACGAGGCCTACGTCGAACGCAAGATCGGCGGATTCCTGCACCTCTACCCCGGCCAGGAGGCCTGCGCCATCGGCGTGATGGAGGCGGCCCGTCCCGGCCACGACTACGTCATCACCGGCTACCGCGACCACATCCACGCCATCAAGTGCGGCACCGACCCCAAGGCAGTGATGGCCGAGCTGTTCGCCAAGGAGACCGGCTGCTCCAGGGGGCGCGGCGGTTCCATGCACATCTTCGACGTCGCGCACCACTTCATGGGCGGCTATGCCCTGGTGGGCGGTCCCTTCCCGCTGGCGGTCGGCATGGCCAAGGCCATCCAGATGAAGGGCGGCGACGAGATCTCCATCTGCTTCCTGGGCGACGCCGCCAACAACCAGGGCACCTTCCACGAGTCGCTCAACATGGCGGCAGTGTGGAACCTGCCGGTGCTGTTCATCTGCGAGAACAACCTGTACGGCATCGGCACCGCGACGCACCGCTCCACCGCCGTGACCGACCAGTACAAGCGCGCCTGCTCCTACGGCATCACCTCCAACCAGACCGACGGCCAGGACATCGATCAGGTGTACGCCGCGGCCAAGGTCGCGGTGGACTTCGTGCGTTCCGGCCAGGGGCCGTACTTCCTGGAACTGATGACCTACCGCTACCGCGGCCACTCCATGTCCGACTCCGGCGCCTACCGCACCAAGGACGAGGTGGAGGAGTGGGGCAAGCGCGACCCGATCATCATCCTGCGCGATCGCCTGATCGCCGCCGGCGAGATCACCCTGGAGGACTACCAGGCCATGGACAAGGAAATCTTCGCCGAGATCGAAAACGAGATCATTCCCTACGCCGAAAACTCGCCGGAACCCAAGGTCGAGGAACTGGAGAAATACGTGCTGGCTGAAAACGATCCGTATGTAAAGGGAGGCGTGCGCTAAATGGCCGAGATGATGTATTGGGAAGCGATCCGTCGCGCCCACGATGAAGAGATGGCACGCGACCCGCTGGTGATCGCCATGGGCGAGGACATCGGCGTGGCCGGCGGCACCTACAAGGCCACCAAGGGCCTGTACGACAAGTACGGCCCGCAGCGCATCATCGACACCCCGATCTCCGAAAACAGCTTCACCGGTCTCGGCATCGGCGCCTCCTTCCTCGGCGTACGCCCGATCATCGAGCTGATGTCGGTGAACTTCGCCTGGCTGGCGATGGATCAGATCTTCAACTCCGCCGCCAAGGTGCGCTACATGTCCGGCGGCCAGCTCACCGCGCCGGTGGTGATCCGCTCCCCCGGCGGCACCGCCCACCAACTCGGCGCGCAGCACTCGGCGCGCATGGAGAAGGTGTTCATGGGCATCGCCGGCCTGCGCGTGGTGACGCCGTCCAACCCGAAGCAGGCCTACGGTCTGCTGAAGAGCGCGGTGCGCTGCAACGACCCGGTGTTCATCAACGAACACGAACTGATGTACAACATGAAGGGCGAGGTGCCGGACAGCGAATACTTCCATCCGCTGGAAGGCTCCGAGGTCACGCGCCAGGGCCGCGACGTCACCCTGTTCGGTTACAACATCTCCGTGCACTGGAGCATGCAGGCCGCCGAGATCCTCTCCAAGCAGCACGGCATCGAGGCCGAGGTGGTCGACCTCTACTCGCTGGCGCCGCTGGACCGCGCCGGCATCCGCGAGTCGGTGAGCAAGACCCACCGCGCGGTGATCGTCGAGGAGGCCGAGGCCCCGGTGGGCGTCGGCGCCGAGGTGATGGCGATCATCAACGAGGAATGCTTCTTCGAACTGGATGCCGCCCCGGTGCGCGTGTCGGCCAGGATGGTGCCGACGCCGTTCAACCACACGCTGGAGAAGGCGTCGATCCCCAATGCCAAGGATGTCGTCGCCGCCGTCCTGAAGATGATCAGTGGCAAGTGACAAGTGGCAAGTAGCAAGTGGTTGGAGCGCGCAAGCGCGGCCTGTCTTGTGACTTGAAACTTGTAACTTGAAACTTGGAACTGATTCTATGTCCGAACCGTACATCATAAAAATGCCGCAGCTTTCCGACACCATGACCGAGGGCGTGGTGGTGAGCTGGGAAAAGAAGATCGGCGACAAGGTGAGCCGCGGCGACATCGTCGCCACGGTGGAGACCGACAAGGCGATCATGGACGTCGAGGTGTTCCGCGACGGCTGGCTGTCCGGTCCGTTGGCCGCCGTTGATTCCAGCGTGCACGTGGGCGAGGCCATCGGTTATCTGGTGGAGGCGCCGGAACTGGTGCAGCGCCACGGCGAAGTGGGCGAGGCGCCGCCGCCGTCGGCGCGCGATGTGCCGCGCAAGGTGGACCTGGAGCACGGTCCCGACGCCAAGGCCGGCGAGCCGGACGGCTGCGTGCACGTGATCAAGATGCCGCAGCTTTCCGACACCATGACCGAGGGCGTGGTGGTGAGCTGGGAAAGACAGCCGGGCGACAGGATCAGCCGCGGCGACGTGGTGGCCACGGTGGAAACCGACAAGGCGATCATGGACGTCGAGGTGTTCCGCGACGGTTGGCTCTCCGGCCCGATGGTGGCGGTGGATTCCACCGTGCACGTCGGCCATCCCATGGCCTATCTGGTGGAGCAGGCGGAGCAGGTGGTACGCGACACCGCCGCTGCGCCGCAGAAGAAGGCAGCGGCCGCCGCGCCTGCCCCGGCAGCGTCCAGCGCCGGCGTAAGTACCGGTGCCGCGCCGTCGCTGCCGCTGGCCGCCGGCGTGCAGCCGGCACCGCGCCCGACCAACAAGGCCGCCACGCCGCTGGCGCGCAAGCTGGCCGCCTCGCTCTACGTCAATCTGAACAACCTCAAGGGCAGCGGCCCGAGCGGCGAGATCACCGCCGCAGATGTGCGCCGTGCCCAGCCGGTGGAACGTCCCACCGAGGTGGCCCAGGCGGTTCCGGCGCATGTGATGCCGGAGATCCAGGTGCCCGGCCACGGCCGTCCCATGACGGCGATGGAAAAGGCCGTCACCCATTCCATGACCGCCTCGCTCACCATGCCCACCTTCCGCGTTACCATCAACGCGAAGCAGGATGCCCTGCTCAAGGCGGCGAAGAAGAAGGGCGTGTCGGTGACGGTGGCCATCGCCAAGGCCTGCGCCGAGGCGATCAAGAATCACCCGAGCATCAACTGGGCCTACCAGCCGGTGGACAAGCTGGTGGAGCGCGCCCAGGTGGACATCGGCATGGCCGTCTCCGCCGACGGCGGCGGCCTGGTGGTGCCGGTGCTGCGCCACTGCGAATCGCGCCCGCTGGAGGAACTGCACGAATCGTGGAAGGGTCTGCTGGACCGCGCGCGCAAGCGCCGCCTGGCGCCGGAAGAATACGCCAACCCCACCTTCATGGTGTCCAACATGGGCATGCTCGGCGTTTCGTATTTTGACGCCATCCCCACGCCGGGCACCGCCGCGATCCTGGCTATCGCCGCCGCCGGTCCCGAGGGCATGCCGCTCACCATCACCGCCGATCACCGCGTGGTGAACGGTGCCGAGGTAGCTCTGTTCCTCAACACCCTGAAGGCGAAGATCGAGCAGCCGGAGGAGTGGATGGGACCGATGGGGCCGGCCATACCGGACGGCAACTGGGACTATGACGTCGTCGTCATCGGCGGCGGTCCCGGCGGCGAGGACTGCGCCCGCGACCTCGCCGGTCACGGCCTCAAGGTGGCGATGATCAACGACGCGCCGTTCCCCGGCGGCGAATGCCTGTGGCGCGGCTGCATCCCGTCCAAGGCCTGGCGCGCCGCCGCCGATCGTCTGCGCGACCGCGCCCACGACGAACTGCTCGGCGTGGTCGGCACCAACAAGGCCAAGCTGGACTGGGAGAAGCTGGAGCAGCACCGCCGCAACGTGCTGGAGGAGCGCGGCAGCATGGCGCTCAAGACCGACAAGGGCGTGAAGATCGATGTCATCCAGGGCTATGCCTCGTTTGAAACCGAACACCGCGTCTTCGTCGACACCTCCGGCAACAGCAGCGACCCACACCACCGTACGCCGCTGGGCGACGGCAGCGCCGGCCGCCACATCACCTTCGGCTGTGCCGTCATCGCCACCGGCGCGCCGCCCTTCGTGCCGCCGATCCCCGGCGCGCGTGAGGGCGTGAGCGCAGGCGGCGTGCTCACCTCCGACACCGTCTGGTCCCTGCCCAAGGTGCCGAAGCGCCTCGGCATCGTCGGCGGTGGCGCCATCGGCATGGAGATGGCGCAGATCTTCCAGGACTTCGGCAGCGAGGTGCTGCTGCTGGAACGCCACGAGCGCGTGCTGGCGGAAGTGGAACCGGAGATCGCCAGGACCCTCATCGCCGTGCTGGAGAACGACCCGCGCCTGACCATCGCCACCAATGCCGCCACCAAGGCCATCAAGGGCAAGGCCGGCGCCATGACGCTGGTGTATGAAACCGCCGCGGGCGAACAGCGCTACAAGTGCGACTACGTCATCATGGCCACCGGCAAACGCCCGGTGCTGGAGCCGCTCAAGCTGGACAACGCCGGCGTCGCGGTGGAGAACGGCGTCATCAAGGCCGACAGCCGCTGCCGCACCAGCGTGCCGCACATCTTCGCCGTGGGCGACGTCATCGGCGGCTACATGCTGGCCCACACCGCCGGCCAGCAGGGCCGCGTCGCCGCCGCCACCATTCTCGGCGAAGACATGCAGTACGACGAGACCAAGGACAGCGGCGTCATCTTCACCCGCCCCGAGGCCGGCTTCGTCGGCCTGTCCATGGACCAGGCCAAGGCCAGAGGCATCGACGCCGCTGAAGTGAAGGTGCCGCTCAACATCGACGCCAAGGCGATGATCACCGGCGAGACCCACGGCCTGATCAAGATCGTCGCCGACAAGGCGACCAACAAGGTCATCGGCGTCCACCTGCTGGCCGACCACACCGACACTCTGATCGGCGAGGCGGTGATGATGGTCAGTGGCGGGATGACCCTGGAACAGGTCGGCAACGCCATCCACCCGCACCCGACGCAGACCGAGCTGTTCGGCGAACTGGCAAGAAGGCTGCTGTCGCGGCTGCGCAGGAGCAAGGCGAAGAAGACTGCCTGACCCTGTTTACTCCCTCCCTGCTACGCGGGGACGACTACAGGGACGTAGTCGGTTGGCCGCGCCGGGAGCATGCGGCCTAGGGCCGGGGAGGGGCGAAAGCAAAGCGGCGGCCAACGGCCGCCGTTTTCATTTAATCCTGCCTATCAGCGTGAGAGAACATCACCAACTTGACGCCCCCGCCGCCTTTATCCCATAGTCGACCCAGACCAACACGGCGGCATCACCCCAATGCGCGACTCATCCACCATCGACCCGCAAACCCGTACGGCCCTGGCCGGCTTCCGCACGCTGCTGACCCGGCGCTACGGTGCCCGTTTGCGCGGTATGGTGCTGTTCGGCTCCCGCGCCCGCGGCGACCACCGCCCCGATAGCGATGCTGATGTCGCCGTCTTCATCGCCGACAGCGACGATCCCATCCGTGAACAGATGGACATCGCCGACGAGGCCTACCAGGTCTTTCTCCACGACGGCCTGCTTATCCAGCCCTGGGTGTTCAAAGGCAGCCCGGAGCATCCTGATACGTCCCATGCGGCGAACCTCCTCAAGGCCGTGCAGGATGAAGGCGTCCAAGTATGACGGACACGCGCCATCAGATGCGGAGCGGGCGGTGAGCGAAGCAGTATGGGTTGTTGCGTTGCTATGGAATAGATAAGTGATGGCCGTTGGCGGATGGCAAAAGGCAAGACCTGCCCGTTGTTCATGAGACCTGACCCTTGCGGCTCATACGCATCCGCACCGAGCGAGATAGAATGTTGAACCAAAAAACCAGACGCCGGACAAAAACGGCGTGATCCTAGGGAAACGCCATGAAAATTGAATCGATCCGCCTGAAGAATTTCAAGGCATTCCACGATGTCCATCTCAAGGAGGTGCCGTCATTTCTTGTGGTGGTAGGTGCCAATGGGTCGGGAAAATCCACTCTATTTGATGTGTTTGGATTTCTGCATGACTGCCTCAAGGGAAATGTGCGCCAGGCCCTGGATAAACGCGGCCGCTTTCGTGAGGTATTGACTAGGGGGTGCGACCCAGAGACAGACGTAATTCTTGTTGAGCTGCAATACCGCATGGAAATTAGCGGCGTGGAACGTTTGATTACTTATTCGCTGGAAATCGGTGAGAACGAAGGTTCTCCAGTCGTCCGACGTGAGTTGTTGCGTTATAAGCGTGGGCGATATGGAAGTCCTTACCATTTTCTTGATTTCGCTAATGGTGAAGGTTATGCCATTACAAATGAAGAAGACTTTCAGAAGCCTGACGAGGAGCTAGATCGGGAAAGTCAGAAAGTAGCCCCCGATACGTTGGCTATAAAGGGGCTCGGGCAGTTCGAGCGTTTTAAGGCGGCCAATGCATTTCGTAAATTAATTGAAAACTGGCATGTGTCGGATTTTCACATAAGTGCGGCGAGAGGACGGAAAGACGCATCTGGGATGACCGACCATCTATCGGAAACCGGCGATAACTTGCCACTAGTTGCGCGTTATTTGCACGAACAGTACCGCGATGTCTTCGTGGCCTGCCCCAGGTTTCACGTACACCGAGTTAAGGTGGCATGATGAAACCTGGAGGTAAGAAATGGCAAGAAGGCAATTTAGTCGGGAATTTAAATTGGGGGCGATTCGGCTGGTCCGTGA
>Ga0172382_10006353_pt1 | contig 17199 bp, 13 predicted proteins | sample Leawel138RmetaG_FD_122245 | JGI IMG/M metagenome (GOLD analysis project Ga0172382, IMG submission 122245) | Leachate microbial communities from a municipal landfill in Southern Ontario, Canada - Leachate well 138R metaG | ecosystem: Engineered > Solid waste > Landfill > Unclassified | place...
AGGTGCGCAAGATTGTTGGCGAAGCGTTCAATCCATCGAGGCATCGACTCCGTCACGGTGACTCCTTCCTCAGCTACAAACTCCAACAGGGAGAATGCGGCTGAACACCGCCCGTTCCCTAGCTGATCCCTTTTTTTAAAATTCGTACGGCTCTAAATTAGGTTATAGGCCGAACATGCTGATCCTGGAGGGAATTCTCGCAGAATTGTGAGCCAATTGCACTGACTCCGTTTGGCGACATGTCGTATGGACATCTGGGGAGTTCATTCATGCAGTGCACGACCGCGTGCCAGCAGTATGTCCCCACCGGCGTGACCTTAAATCGGCCGCTTTTTCCCCACCAGCCCGTGGCGCGAAAACAAAGAGTAACAGGTTCAGAGTTTCAAACGTCAGCGCGTCGCCTCCCGCATCACACGGCAAACCATGTCTGCCGTACGTTCCATGTGCTCGACACCCAATGTCGGATGCACCAGGAACATCAGGCTTGTCTCCCCGAGCTCGCGGGCGACTGGAAGACGCTCCGCGGGACGATGGCCCGGCAGGTCGAACGCTTTTTCCCGATAGATTTCCGAGCACGAACCGGAAAAGCACGGCACGCCCGTTGCGGCAACTTCCGTCATGATCCGGTCACGGTTCCAGCCCGCCTTGAGAGCCTGCGGCTCGACGAAGGCATAGAACTTGTAGTTCGCATGCCTGACATGCGATGGCGGCTGTGGAACCCGTAAAGCCGACGCCGACCGCAAAGCCTGTCGCAGCAAAGCTGCGTTCTCGCCGCGGCGCGCACTCCACACTGGCAGCTTGTGCAATTGCACGCGTCCGATGGCCGCCTGGATTTCCGTCATCCGCCAGTTGGTACCGAAAGACTCGTGCAACCAGCGGAAGCCGGGCGGATGTTGTCTGTTGTATACAGCCTCGTAGCTCTTACCATGATCCTTGAACGACCAGGCGCGTGACCACACGTCAACATCATTGACGGTCAGCATGCCGCCCTCGCCGCCCGTCGTGATGATCTTGTCCTGGCAAAAGGAGAAGGCGCCCGCGTGCGCGAGCCCCCCCACCGGTTTGCCTCGATAGGTGGCACCACTCGCCTGGGCGCAGTCCTCAATGACGATCAGGTTACGTGAGCGAGCCAGATCCATGATGGCATCCATCTCGCATGGCCATCCCGCGAGATGCACCGGAATAATCGCCCGGGTTTTCGGCGTCAGCGCTTTCTCGATCGTCGCAGCCGTGATGTTCTGGCTGTCGCGATCGACATCCGCAAAAACCGGCCTCGCGCCCCGCATGACCGCACTACTTGCGGTAGCAATAAAGGTCCGTGGCGTTGTGACTACATCATCGCCAGGACCGATTCCGTAGGCGGCAAGCGCCAATTCCAGCGCCATCGTCCCGTTGGCCAACGCCACGGCATGCTGCGTTCCAGCCGCTGCAGCATGCTCACGCTCGAACTCCCGACCTTCACTTCCTGTCCAGTAATTGACCTTACCGGACGCAAGCATTGCGCGAACGGCTTCGATCTCATCCGCTGCATAATGGGGCCAAGGCGGGAAAGGTACTGTGGTCGTCATATGTGCACTCTCAATCCCTCTCGGACGCGGGCCGTTGCCGCGCCGGCACTCCATAGACGGTAATCCCATCCGGTAGATTATCCACGACGACCGATCCCGCACCGACCAGGACATCCCGTCCGATCGAGATACCTTGCCGCACCGTCGCACCGATACCGATCCAACTGCGAGCGCCGACCGTCACATCTCCAGCGAGATTCGCTCCCGGGCAAACATGTACGCCTTCACCGAGTCGGCAGTCATGATCAATCGTCGCGCCCGTATTCACGATGCAGCCCGCCCCGATTTCTGCTCCTGCATTGATCACCGCCTGCGCAAACACGACCGTACCCGCAGCAACGGTTGCGAACCGACTGATGACCGCGCTGGGATGCGCGATGATCGGCCGATCGAACCCGAGGTCCTCGATGATATCAAGCACCTCGAGCCGCCTGCGGGCATCTCCGATCGCGACCGCTGCCGCTGACCACTGGGCTCGCAGGGACTTTAGATCGGAAAGCTGTCCCACCATTGGTAGCCCCAGCACCTGCTGCAGCAACCCGCACCGATCATCCACAAATCCGATCGACGACCAGTAACCCATTTCCATCGCCGCGTCAGCGACGACCTTTCCATGACCACCTGCCCCGAGAACGAGTAGCTCTTCAGTCATGTCTACTTCCGGTGAAGCGCGTCATCGTCACGCTTCCTTGTTGCGAAATTCCCTCGCGACGGAGCACCCGAAACACAGTGAGCCACAATATCCGCATGTCGAGCCACAAGCTGCGGTTGTCCACATACCAGACATCGTATTCGAATTTCTGCTCCCAACTGATGGCATTGCGCCCGTTTACCTGCGCCCAGCCAGTCAAACCCGGCCTTACTTCATGTCGTCGCGCCTGTTCTTCATTATACAGTGGCAAGTACTCCATCAGCAGCGGGCGCGGCCCGACGAACGACATGTCGCCCCGCAAGACATTCCAGATTTCCGGAAGCTCATCCAGACTCGTGGAACGCAGGAAGCGGCCGAAAGGCGTCAGGCGCTGCTCATCCGGCAACAACTTGCCATGGGCATCGCAACGATCAGTCATGGTACGAAGCTTGATGATCTCGAACGGTCGGCCGCGCAGCCCCGGACGCTGCTGTCTGAAAAGCACGGGTGTGCCGATACGCCAGCGCACCAAGCCGATCAAAAAAAGAAGCGGCAGCCACAAGATCATCAGCAGCGTAGCGGCGAACATGCAATCAAGGAAGCGCTTCAATATCGTATCTTCCATGTCGATCCAGCGCACGAGAGCTGTTATACAACCTCTGTTCGTCCGACCGGGGCCACGTGTACCACAGGGGGATGCTCGCCCGACATGGCCGTTCTGCCACCAAAATGCCGTCCGCCATCATTCCGGAATCCTGTCCGTCATGGGCGCGGTGCGCGCATCATTACAGACTTCTTCGAGAAAGGCGACGAACTGTGCGGCCAGAAGGTCGCGCGCGAACGTGTGCTCGGCTAGCGAGCGTGCCCGCCTCCCCATTGCAGCACGTGCCGTCGGATCATCCGCAAGTTTCTCAAGCGCGTCGCAGAACGCTTTCGGATCCCCGGGCGACACGACCGTACCGCAGTTCTCCGTGCGAATGAATTCAGCCAGCCAACCCGGATAATTGGTCAGCACAGGTAGGCCCACGGACAAGTAGTCAAAGAACTTGTTCGGCGAAGTGCCATTGTAGAATGCTGGAACGTTGGCAAGAATCATCAAACCAACCTGCACCTGCGACAGTAGACTCAACAGCATCCGCTTCGGCACGGGGTCCAGGAACAGACAGTTGTCCAATCCCTGTTGTCGAGCACGTTCGACCAGTGCGGGTTTCATCATGCCTTCACCAATGAACAGCATCACGATATCGGACCGTGATCTGCGCTTAAGTTCGACCGCCGCGTCTAGGACGGCGTCCAATCCATTGGCAATGCCATGCGCTCCAGTGAACACGCAGACCTGCTTTTCCCGTAAACCATTCAGCGTAGCCATCAGGGCCGGCGGGAGAGCCATCAGGTCATCCTGAGCAATGAGATCGCTGCCATTGGGAATGACGGCGATTTTTTTATTCGGGGTTTTCCCTCGTATGCCCTCTGCAATACCTGGCGCGAGTGCCACGCAGGAATCTGCCGTCCGGTAAGCTGCTGATTCCAGAAACTCCATCGCGGCCAGTACCAGACGATTCGTGATCACTCCCATCTCCCGCGGCAACTCGGGCCAAAGATCGCGAACTTCGAAGACGAACTTTCGGCGACGGACGAGCGATGCCAGGATTCCCGGTACGGCTACCGTCAGTGGTGTCGACGTAGCGAAGACCAGGTCGCACGGATGGGACAATGCGATACGCGTGGAACGCAACATGAATTTCAGAAAGATACCTGCACGCCTGAGAAAACGGTCTGCATTCGAGTAAGGCAGGTGAAACTCGATGATATCGATGCCATCAACCATTCCTCGGCGCAGACCGTTCTGATAGGCACCCGACAAACCCGTGACGCCTCCCTTGTACGACCCGCAGACGATGGTCACCGAATGACCGCGCGCCAGCAGACGCTGACAGAACTCGTACGAGCGGGTACCGGTCGACCCGTGCGGTGTCGAAAAATGCTGATGGAAATAGAGAATACGCATCTTCAGCGAACAATGGAGATCGTCGTTCGTAACATTCCGCCCGGAGGCCCGACAATGATTTCCAGAACCGGCGCTGCGACCTTGTGAAGGTACGTGCGCGATTCCCATCCGTCGACCAGCCGCACTTCGAAATCCGCTGTACCCTCCACGTCGAGGCGTATTCGCGTTCCCACCGCGCCGCGAGGCAGCTGAGCCCATTCGTCCGGCATGAGATGCCAGCGGATGACTGCACGTTCCGAAAACCCTGCCACGTCATCGCAAATCACCCATTGATCGCCTTGCGCGCGTAGCTCGCGTCTATGCCTGCAACCGGTGTAATCGACATATTCCGCCAACACTTTCGCGGCTTCTTTCTCCAAGTCGACCCTGAGCGGCGCTGCGCATTCGAGCCAGCGCGCGAACAGGAAGCGGCCCAATCGCGGCATTTGATCGTGATCGTCGAACTGGCAGGTGGAATGTCCCTGGACACCAGCAAAGTAATTGTAGATCGGCGGCTGGCTGTTATAGCTGTAGCTTCCGGTATCTCGAACGACGTTTTCACCTTCCACCCAAAGATCCACGTGTAGGGCATCAGACTGGCTCGGGCGAAACCTGAAGCTCGGCACCCGCAGTAATGCCCACGATTGCGAATCGCCCCCCATAAGCGTCACGAAACCACCGAGCCTGAATACAGTCGACTGGCGCTGCGCCGTCCTTTGCGCGAACGATGCAGGATCGACGTCCCAATATCGACATGCTTCATCCCAGGGCCCTTGTGGGTACGCGCGTTCTGAATTGAACAAACACGAAGCCAGCTGCAGCGTCGGCCTGTGATCTCTGAAGTGCGTGGACGGAGATATTAAAAGCAGAGCTCCGTCGTTGGCACCGACGTTCGGCGCATCTCCCGTTGCGGGTTCCACCATTGCAAATAGCCAATCGCATGCTGACTGTATCTGTTGCGTGCCATCCATCAATGGCGATGGCACGCCCAAGCGTCGGGACCATGCCTCGGCAATCGACATCGTATCCAGAAACATGCGGTGATAGTTCACCGAGTACTGTGAGAACGTACCGTCATCGGATACCAACCGCCGTACTCTCTCGAGCAAACGACGTTTTCCAATACACGCCATCCGAGTGCCGAACTCGCACGCCTCACGATCCAGTGACCGCTTGCTCAGCCATTGTCCGGCCACGAACAGCGCGGCCGTCTCCGTGGTCCCGTGATTGTTGTCTTGGCCAATCGCATACTGCATGGTTGCTGCTATCCGTACCAGGTGTGCAACAACGAATGCATCGATTGCTTTCGAAGCATGCGGCGACCAGACGAGACATTCGAGCGCTTCAAGAAAACGCAGCAGCCGGATGGCGGTTTCCTGCCCGCATTTCCAATTGGGACCTGAGTTGACCGGATTCTCCTTGATCCAGCTGTCCATCCACGTGCAGAAGGCATGCAGGAATATGGTCTTCGAGCTTGCAGCATAGGCGCGGGCCAGGAGCACAGCCCATTCAAATCTCGACGGCTCCCAAACCACCTTGACGTCGACACCCGCGCAGCCAAACTCGTCGGTTTGTGACCAATGCGATCCGCTCGACCACCGGCGCTGTGTCCACGGGTCGTGAAACCAGTCGGGCGGATTACCGATGTTCCGCCAATGCTCGCCAAAATACTCCAACTGTCCGGCGAGCAATTCTTCCGCCTTAAGAAGCAGCGACTCCAGATCACGAGGAGGATACGTCCATCGACCTGGACGGGCGCCGAGAAGCGCATCTCCCACTGTCGGCAGCGGCAGCACGCGCATGCGTCTGCGATAGATGCCAAGCCGCACACGTACCTTATATGCTGCGACCCGCAGGCAATTGGCACCGCCCAGCTTCCACGCGGTTTCGATGAGCCAGAGTTTATTCATTGATATCTATCAGCAGCTCGTATCCAGAAGGAATCCCTTCACGGCGGGGACTCAAACTCCTGAGTACGAGCACTGCGCAATTTGTCGGCAGCTTCGTGTTCGAGCAGATGCGACTCGCGTTGGAACAATCACGACGCGGTGGGGAGAATCCGCCGCGACGCCGCAAGCTCATCGAGCACCGCCGCTATGCGCTCACCCGTTCTGCCATCCCATTTTTCAGGAATGGCTCCAATCTTCCACGCACGGGAAAACAACTTATCGAAAACCGCCGGTAATACAGCAGGATTCGTCCCCACAAGCTCGTTGGTCCCTATCGTGACGGTTTCGGGGCGTTCCGTAGTGTCGCGCAGCGTAATACAGGGAATCCCCAGCACCGTCGTTTCTTCGGTAATGCCACCTGAGTCAGTGACCACGCAAAATGCATTCTTGACCAGGAAGTTGAACTCCAGGTAAGGCTGTGGTGGCACGACGATCAGATTCTCGGGCAGCCGCGGCAACCTCTCCAAGGTTTTTGCGGTACGGGGATGCACAGGAAAGACAACGGGAAAATCCCTGGCGCCGGCGGATACCTCGTGTAGAAGACGCGAGAAGGCGTTGACGTCATCCACGTTGGCCGGACGATGCAGCGTCATCACGATGTAGCGTCCGGCGGACAGTCCCCTTTCATCCCACAATGCTGGACATCGCAGCCGCGCGCTGTTGGTCAGCAACGTGTCAATCATGGTGTTCCCGACGAAGAAGATCCTTTCCTCGGTCACGCCGGCGCGCCGCAGATTCTCATTCGCGGCCTCGCTCGTGGTAAAAAAGAAATTCGTGATGGCATCGGTCACCATCCGGTTGATCTCCTCCGGCATGGTCCAGTCTCCCGAGCGTATTCCGGCTTCGACGTGCGCTACGGGAACGTGGAGCTTCTGTGCGGCAATCGCACAAGCCATGGTAGAGTTCACGTCGCCGACCACCATGCACAGGCTGCTAGGAGCCGATAGCAGCAACTGTTCGTAACGCAGCATGATCGCAGCAGTCTGCTCGGCCTGCGTACCCGATCCCACCTCCAGATTCACATCGGGTCTGGGAATCTCCAGTTGTTCGAAGAAATCTCCCGACATCCGCGCATCGTAGTGCTGTCCGGTGTGAACGAGGCGGTAACGCAGCATGCTGCCCTGCGACTGACGCGCCTGAATCGCCCGAATCACCGGGGAGATCTTCATGAAATTAGGCCGGGCGCCGGCAATCACATCAATGAGCAAAGTGCCGCTCATTGGACTTCCTGCTGCAGTTCGATGCTGACGCGGCTCACCTCGATAATCTCCGACAACGGTATCGGAGCACTCTCACCACCACGCAGCGCGTCGACGAAAGCCTGGGCACAGGCTCGTTGACCCTTGTCCTGCCTCCACAGGCGCATCTTCGCGAATCCCGGCCAGCCAAAGGCGCGCATGTGCCGGAAATTGTCGAGCTGCAGGATTGCGCCTGCAGCGAATACCTCCAGACGTTCCTTAGGGAAGGATTTGTGGCCATTGGCGAGATAATTTATCGTACCGGTCGACCCGTTCGAAAACTCCAGGACAATCGTGACGGTATCCCTTGCACCTGTGCGCAGGGAGAAAATGGAATGACGCTTGATGGCAGAGCCGGCGAGAAATCGCAGCAGATCCACGAAGTGACAACACTCTCCGATGATGCGTCCTCCTCCAACTGCCGGATCCTGTGTCCAATGTGCGGCAGGCAATGCGCCGGCGTTCACCGTCATGACCAGGGAGATCGGCTCGTGTACCGCCTGCAGGAGCTCCTTGGCCCGCACAGTGAATGGCGAGAAGCGCCGATTGAAGCCCACCATCAACAGCGTTGGCGCATCCCGGTAGGCACTCTCAATGGCCGCAAGCTCCTCGAGAGTCAAACACAGTGGCTTCTCCACGAACACGTGCTTTCCGTTCGCACATGCCTCCAGGACATAGCGAGCATGGCTGTCATGTCGGGTCGCAATGACCACTGCATTGACGTCAGGCGCTGCGATTACGCCAGCAGTGTCGGTACTTGCCCGCTCGAAGCCGTGTTTCCTGCCAACGTGCATCGCACTGACACCCGCACTGGATGCAATCGCGCGCAGTATTGCTCCGCTGTCGGCAAACGCGGGCACAAGAATGGCGCTACCATAATTTCCCGCGCCGATGATTCCGAGCGCAACTTCGCGCTCCTTTCGTACGGGATTCAACTGAACCGTGTCGGCGCGTTCTTCTCCACCTGCAACCCCGGGGAAAGCCAGGACGATACCGAGTGACGGCTCGGCCCCACTCACTACCTCATATGCTTTGGGTGCGTCCTCGACCTCGAAACGATGCGAAACGAGCTGGGATGCATCGAGCCGTCCGTCGGACAGCATGTCCAGTACAGCTTCGAAGTTGCGCTGCTCGGTCCATCGAACGAAACCCACCGGATAGTCGACTCCGCGCTCCTCGTAGGTAGGGTCGTAGCGACCCGGGCCGTACGAGCAGGATACTTGGAACGTCAGTTCCTTCTCGTAGAAATCCGCTCTGGACAGCTCCAGACCGGTAACGCCGACGAGAACGATGCGCCCGCGCTTGCGGCTCATCAGGGCAGCCTGATGAACCGGCGCGCTGCTGCTGGTCGAAGCAGTGATGAGCACTGCGTCCATTCCTCTTTCGCGAGAGAAAAGATTTGCTCGGGAAATCGGATCTTCTGCGCATCCGAGATCGACGACTTCCGCACCAAATGCCCGGGCCAGGTTCAGACGCGCCGGATCGAAATCCATTCCGAGCACGCGGCAGCCGTGTGCACGCAACAGCTGCACGGTGGCCAACCCGATCAGCCCCAGACCGATCACGGCTACCGATTCACCCAAAGTCGGCTGTATCAGTCGTATGCCCTGCAAGCCGATGGCTCCCATGACAGTAAAGACTGCCTGCTGGTCGCTCACGTTCTGCGGTACCCGCGCCGCAAGATTGGTCGGCACCGAGACGTACTCTGCGTGTTTGCCGTTGGAAACGACACGGTCGCCAATCTCAAAACCACGAACGTCGCCACCCTTCGCCACGACCACACCGACGTTGCAGTAACCCATCGCCAGGGGTTGATTGAGTTTGTTACGCACGGCTTCCAGCGTAGGCAACAGGCCGTCTGTCCTGACCTTGTCCAGCACCGCACGCACCTTGTCGGGTTGCTGCCGCGCTTTCTGAATCCAACCGGCTTTACCGAAATCCACCAGCATCTTTTCGGTCCCTGCCGAGACCAATGTGCAAGAGGAGCGCACCAGGAGATGCCCTTGCGCCACATGAGGGACTGGAATCTCCTCTACCGTTGTAGCGCCGGTTCTCAAATCCTGCAGTATCTGTTTCATCCTGACCTTCCACTCATATACCTGAATTCCGCGGCACCTTGCTTGGCGCAGACCACCGGTCGGAAAACGGGTTCATCGGATGCCGTTTCAGTCTCAGCGCAGGTCTTTCCACGGCGAACCACGAGAGGCAGGCAAGCAATACTGTCAATGTCGTCGCTGCCACCACATCTACCGGACGCCCGCGGAATCCCAGCTCGATGAGCACGTTCACCACCGGCATATGATAAATGTAGACGCCGTAGGAAATATCGTTTCCCGCCAACAATCGCCGGCTCAGCATGGGAAGCGAGTAAGCGCACGAAAACACCACGAGCGCCAGAGCTGCGTATGAGAATGGGCCCAACGCATTGCCGCGCACTACCCCGAAAGGATTGATTGCAAACATGAGAAGGACGTAAGCAACCAGAAGGTACAGGCCCTTGCCTGCCAGCAGCCGATGCAACATTGCAAAATGGCGTTGTGCGAGCACCCCCAACAGGAACATATAGAACCAGGGAACGAACGACACGCCCATCAGTCTATGCGCCAGATGCTCCGATAAGGAATCTTCCATGGCGAAATACCATCTGTTCGCCACCAGAAACAGCAGCAGCAGCCCGGCGATCGCCAAATCCGAGCGTTTCCCTCGGTTTCCGAGGCGGGTCAACAGGGCATACAGACAAGGCACCAGGACATAGAACTGCAGCTCCACGGAAATCGTCCACAGGCTGCCATTGACGACACCGACGCCAAAACCCCGGAGGAAGTCCGGATTGAAGAACTGCATGAACGTCATCTGACAGGCGACCCACACAAGAAATTCCTTGCCGGAGAATTCCTGCTGGAAGTAACCCGTCGACGCAACCAGCGCTATCGTAATACCGAGGCAGACGAGCAATGCCGGATAGATTCGCAATGCTCGATTCAAGGTGTAGTCCCTGAGCGAGTTGTTCGTTTCGAACGAACTGCTGATGAGAAACCCACTCACGAAGAAAAAGATCGGCACGCCAGGAAAGAGTGAAACCAGCCAGTTGACCGCATGCGAATTCAGTGGCGCATCCAGATGGTGCGTTGCATGAAAAATCAACACCTGAAGCGCCGCAAACAATCGAATCAAATCGAAGTTGTTGGTCTTGAAACCAGCCCCCCGAGACACGCCGTTCATGATGTCGCTCCCACCATCCACCATCCCCTGGTAACCGACTCGAACATCGCAGTGGTGCCTTCTTCGAAACGACGGGACTTGCACTGCAATCGTCTAGCAGTTCCCCAGCCGGAACAGTGAGCGCCTTGCGTCACTGACTCACACCCTGACGTAGCGGCCGCACATCATCCATTATCTCGACCAGCTCATCGGCCGCACGCTCTGGTGTAAACGCAGCTGCGCGCGCGTTGGCCGCTCGTCCCAGCCGTTCGTGCCGATTCGTATCAGTTGCGAGCATGCACATGAGAACTGTCAGCTGACCGACGTCTCCGGGATTCATCAGCAATCCATTGACGTCATGCGCAACGACATCGGGCAACGAGCCCACACGCGTGACGATCACCGGCAGTCCAGCGGCCATCGCCTCGAGCATCGCATTCGAAAGCCCCTCGGCATGGCTGGGCAATACGAACACGTCCGCATCCGCCAGGAGCCGGTCCTTCGCCATACCGGTCACCCATCCTGCGACCTCAATGCGGCCTGTCAATGCCGGCTCGCGAGCGCATTCTTGACAATAGCTCTCCAGCGACCCGGCTCCTGCAAATACCAGCTGTGTTGCAGGCAGCCCCTGAATGGACTGCAGTTCGCGAAACGCCGTGATCAGATCACGAATTCCTTTTGCGTGCTCAAGCCAGCCGACAAACAGAAAACGGACCGGTCGGCGAATGCTGTAGGTGCGTGTGCGCCCTGCTGCCAGTAGTTGATCGGTGACCGTCCAGTTCTCGACGATACGACAGTACCGTTCGGGCAGACCCAGCTCCGTGACGAAGAAGTTGCGCCAGGTTGCGCTCTGGCAGAGATGGACGGACACACCACCTAACATCAGTTTGACGAAGAACCTGTAGATCCATGACTCACGGCAATGATTGATAAAAGCGCCATGTCGCAGGAACATCAAAGTATTCGCTCCGCGACAACGCGCATACAGCAACATCGTACTCTTCTCGACGAAACTGGCCCCGCCCGAGGCAAACACCAACACGAAGTGCGGTCTGATCCGTTCGAACTGCCGTACGAATCGCACACACCTTCTCGCTGCTAGTACGAGCCGGCGCGCCAGACCAGGAGGCGGGACCGATATCTGCGTTGAATCGAGGGTATGCAGATCCACGCGCCGCGGCAAAGAAGAACGCAACAGCAACTCGCAGGATTGACGCATTCCTCCCTGCACGTCCTGAGCACTGCCGGGTTCGGGAAAGGCGCCGACGATCAGTAGAGAATGCCTATGCACCTACGCTCACCGGATAGCGCTCGTACCACACTGCCAGTTGCAGCACCTTCCACAGCAGGAATCCGTGATCACGACGACCAGTGCGATGATCCTCCAGAAGCCCGACGAGCCGCTTGCCATCCAGCAGACCATCACGTATCACACGCGAATCGTGCAAGTGGTCTCTGAGCAGGCCATAAAGGGGACGACGCAGCCACTTGCCGTAGGGAACGCCGAAACCACGCTTGGGACGATCCAGAACTTCGTCAGGGACAACGCCGCGCAAGGCCGCACGCAGTATTCGTTTTCTCTCTCCGCCGTACACCTTGTAGTGCGATGGCAGTGCAAGCGCGTATTCCGCCAGATTCAGATCCAGAAAAGGAACACGCACTTCTGTGCCATTGGCCATCGTCGCCCGATCGACTTTCTCCAGGAAAGTATCCGGAAGCACCACGCAGGCATCGATCCATAACATCCTCTGCACATCATCGGACACAGGCATCGACTGCCATAGCTCCCGATAGCGACTGAAAGGATCGGAAGTGCGCAGCTGCTGCCGCAGTGCGCCGCTCATGACCTGCTCAGGGGCATGACGTTCGGAATCGACCGTCAGTAGCAATGCAAACCGCAGAGGATCAGAAGCCCCCAGCGCTTCGGACATGCGCAACACGCGCCGCAGCGGATCGGGAAGATCCAGGCGGCGCGGTACGAATGTCCGCGTCAACGCACGCAGCAAAGGCCAGGGACCACGACGGCCAAGCAGTGCGTACCGCCGATATCCCGCGAACATCTCGTCACCGCCATCGCCCTGCAGGACGACCTTGATTGCGGATCCGAGTTGCCAGGTCGCTAGATACAGAGGAATGTTGGCTGCATCTGCAAACGGCTCATCGTGACTGTCCACCATCTTCTCGACCAGCGGAATAAGCTCCGCGGCCTGCACGAACAGCTCGTGATGTTCCGTGCCGAGCTGCTGCGCCAGCTTCGCTGCCTGCGGCAATTCGCCGGTATCGTCGAAATCGAACGCAACACTGTACGTCGACAATCGCGTGCTGCAGGCGCGCGCTGCAAAAGTTGCGATCGCCGACGAATCGATGCCGCCGCTCAGCATCACGCCCACAGGCACGTCGCTCACTAGATGGGAATGAACCGCATCTTTGAGCAAAGCGCGTACCTTTGCGGTCGCTACCTCGAAATCATCGTCGACAGGGCGGATATCCGCGACTCTCCAGAACGCATCCCGGCGACAGCCGCTGCAATCGAACGTGAGATACGTGCCCGCCTCCAGGCGGCGTATGTCACGATACATCGTGTTCCGGCCGAGCACGTTGCCGAACCACAGATACTGGTGGAGCGCATCGAGATCGATATGCCAGCTCGCCGAGGGATGCATGGCAAGCAGCGCTTTAATCTCAGAAGCGAACTCCAGACGCAGCCCATCGTGACGATAGAAAAGCGGTTTGATTCCCAGAGGATCGCGCGCAAGGATCATGGTCCGGCTGCGCTGATCCCACAACGCTACCGCGTACATGCCCCGAACGCGGCGGAGAGCGTCCGTACCCCACACCTTGAATGACTCGAGAAATACTTCGGTGTCGGAGTTCGTACGGAAGACCGATCCCCTCGCAGCGAGCTGAGCACGCAGATCACGGTAGTTGTAGATCTCACCATTGAACGCGATCGCGAACTGCCCGGAGCCATCCCGCATGGGTTGATCCGCCGCGGACGACAGATCGATGATGCTGAGTCTCGCATGCCCCATCGACACAGGGCCGTCGCTCCACACGTTGCGCGCGTCCGGACCGCGGTGGGCAATCGCCTGTACTGCGGATTGCACGAGCTGCGGGCTACTCGCAGAATCACGGAAATCGACAACACCTGCTATACCGCACATGTTGAGGTGACTCCACTGGTCAGGTGCGCAAACAGGTCTTCATAGCGGCGTGTGCACAGATCCATCGAAAGTTCCTGCTGCGCAAAGCTGCGCGCCCTTTCACCCATTGCAGCCCGTTCGTCCTGCGGTAGGTTGGCAAAGCGAATGAGCGCGGCCGCAAGTTCGTCCGGGCGCGCCGGATCGAAGAGATAGCCAGCAGCGCAACGCTCTACGAGAAACTCGTGATCACCGATACGGCTGGCGAGCACCGGCAGGCTCGCAGCCAGCGCCTCGCATATTGCATTGGGAAAACCCTCGGAATGGGATGGATGTACCAGCCCGTCACACTGAGCCATTAGTGTGGCCACGTCGCTGCGCTGCCCGAGCCACGACCAGTTGTCAGTCAAACCGAGAAGCTCGAGCCGATACTGCAACTGCGAGAAATAGTCAGAACTGCCGACCCGCCCGACCCACCAAACGTCGACGGACAGACCGGCCTGCTGCTGACAGATGCCCAATGCTTCCACCAGAGCTTCGACATTCTTGAGTGGCACGATCGTCGAGACGGCCAGCAGACGCAACTTTGGCCGCGATTCAGCATCTTTTTTTGCCACGAAGAACTGTGGGCCGACACCGTTGCTGATAGTGCTTATGCGCCCTGCGAGCCATGGAAACTCGCGCACCATACGCTGCATCTGACTGCGGGAGTTGACGACGAGGTGATCGGCGAGTCGGTGAAAATTCTCCAGTACCCGGCGGTACAGAGTCAGCCTCCCGGTGGCATATTGTGCCCGTTGGGATACCACGATCTTGGTCCTGTCCACTCCCAGCGAAGCCAGCTCCAGATAGAAGTTCGGAGTATCCAGATAGGACAGCGCGACGTCATAGCCACCGACACGCAGCCGGTTGCGCAGAGCAAACGGAACGCGAGGTGAGAACCGCCGCGTCTTGGCCACCTGCCATATCGGGATGCAAAGTGATTCCAACTGCTCGGCGAGATCCCGGGTCGGGTAGTAGACGAAAAACTCGACCTGGTGACCGAGATGTTGCAATCCCGATCCCAGATTGACGAGCTGACGCTGAGCCCCCCCCGTACCCAGATGATCAATTACAAGAAGTATCCGCATGTGTATGGAGAATCGGGCTCACAGATCGGCCAGGACTCGTTCAGCCCGGGCGATCCACGACCTACAACTTAGCGCGACGAAATCAGCGCATGTACGAGATAGGCAATGTACATGTCTTCTCATTGCCCGCTTGACGGGGTCGGCGCAAAATCCACGCGGGATACCTGCAAATACGATGCACGGAAAACACAGTACATCATCAACCACGCAGTCAGCGAGGCGAAGCGCAGATCAAGCAGCATGGGTTCCTTCAACTCGATGATGACAAGCCAGAGAAAGAGAGTTATCAGCATGAGCCGCTCGGCGAACCCTTCGATGTTCCTCAGCGTCGATGCCCACATCACCACATATGATGAATAGAGAAGTGCCGTACCGACCAGACCGGTACCAAAAATCAGACGCACTGGTCCAACGTCGGAGTGCACACGCGCAAGCTGCCAGGTTGCGGGATTACCGAACATTACCGTCAGATCACTGTCCGGAAGGAACCAGTGCTTCTGCAGCAGCACTGCAACGGTACTGGACTCCATCGCGCCACTATCGGTGTAGCGAAGGAATTCCCTCATCACCCAGTGCGTAAGCCGACCAAAGACTTCGGCACTTACGGCCGCATCGGCACCGGAGAGGAAGACCTGCCGAAGCAAAAAAAATCCCGCCAAAACGCCAAATGGCAGCAGTATGGAAGCACCGATAACGCTGCGCGGTATGCGTCTTCGCAACAGGACGTAGACAGTGGCAAACACTGCCACGATTGGCAGCATCAGAAACCCCGTGCGACCCGTGAGGAGGATCGATGCGAGAAGCAATGCAATCGACCCTGTGAGGTACACGATGACAGTCATCGACCGTGCACCCAGCAACAGATAAACGGAAAACAAAATGCCGACCGCCTGAAAAGCCGAAAGCTTCGCCCCGGTGCTGTGCGTAAGCCCTCTTACCCTGAACGGATGGAGCTCTTCGACCTGCTGCCCCCCTTCATGCAGAGCTTCGAGTGTGAATATTCGGAAATTCCAGCTCACAAAAGTCAGCACGATGAACAGCGCCTGCAGCACGATTATCGCCTGCAGTATTACGACCAGATCGCGGAATGACAGATCGCGGCTTGCGTACAGATATCCCATCAGGATCGCAACTGGAAGTACTTGCAGAAGCAGTAACGCCGCGTTCGTGACGATGTTCGCATCGTCAACTCCACTCATCACCGTCCGCCACCCCACCCAACACGTGTAAAGCGCGAACAGACCAGCAACAGTCAGAATCTCATGCGGTATGCGCGTTGCAGCGCACCTGTATAAAGCACGAACGGCAAAGACCAGCATGGCAATCAGAGCCAGCACCCGCGCCGTGGAAAGAGATTCCGGCAGCACGCGCCAGCTAACGGAGTAGAGATAAAAGAATCCGGCAACCCAGAGCGCCAGGCCAAATGGCTTCATCTGCAACCAACCGTGCCAGCCGGCAACATTCGGAACCACGGAGCCCGTCACAGCTGATTCATCCTTAGGTTCAATTCCGGGCAACAACCTGGTCGTCCGCAGAGAACGCATGCTTGAGCAAGGCTGCGAACACGCCCAACAGCAATCCGATGAACATTCCTCCTACGGCCATCAGCAAGCGCCTTGGCCTCACGAAACTCTTGTGCTCCGGAACCACCGCAGGATCGATCACGCGAAACACATACTCGTGTCTCACGTTGGCCAGCATGACGTCTTTCAGCTGTTGTTCGATGAGCCTGTTGATGCCGAGCCGCAACTCGACTACATCCGTCTTGACGAGTTCTTCGTTGAGATAGCGCAGGCTGCTCTCCGCCTCACCGATGGCTCTCTGGCGCACATAGGCATTCACTTCCTGTACGAGCGCATTTGCCCACTCCGTCGCGGCAACACGATTCGGATGCTCCATCGAAATGGTAATGAGTCCCGTCAGCTGATCCTCCGATACGGTACGAACGCTGCGATCGAAAATCTTGAAGCCACGTGCGAGCGTCGGTATCTGCTCATCCGGAACATTCCACTTCTTCGTATCATCATCCCAGAGGTCCGGAAACAGCTTTGGAAGCAGGTCGTATTTCTCGATGAACTTCTCTGTCAGAGTTCTGGACTGCATGATGGCCAGAGCCTCCTGCCTCAACCTGTCTCCGCGACCGATACCGAGCCCGGCCACACCAGCAACCTGACTAGCCATTGCACCCAATGCACCCAACGGATCCTTACTCTCCACTGGCGCGACGAGTACCGAAGCACGGTACACAGGCGTCATCAGAATTCCGGTAACGACGGCAATGGCTGTCATGACGACAGTGACTGCGATGATCGTGGTGCGGTGGCGTACCAGTATCCGCAGCAGATCACGGAGAGA
>Ga0172382_10006354_pt1 | contig 17199 bp, 20 predicted proteins | sample Leawel138RmetaG_FD_122245 | JGI IMG/M metagenome (GOLD analysis project Ga0172382, IMG submission 122245) | Leachate microbial communities from a municipal landfill in Southern Ontario, Canada - Leachate well 138R metaG | ecosystem: Engineered > Solid waste > Landfill > Unclassified | place...
AAGGCGGCCATCAGAATTGCGCATAACTTCAATGACATCGGGGTTCCTGAGCGCTGAGATAAATACCTCGCCGCCTTCGCGTTCAAGTTTTTCCAGCAACCGGCGCTGGGTGACTTCATCAAGCATGGTGTTCTCCTGTATGACTGTGCATACAGGATTCAGCATGGGGTGGGAATTGACCTCAGAAGCGAATAGATCAAATGAAATGTTTTATATCAAACAGGATGTAATTCTCCTGTTCTCTTAGGACGGTGGAGTTACATTTTTTTTTGAATGATCACTTGATGACACTTCATCGTTGGTAAAGTGATTATGGATGGTATTGATTGTGATATTAATATCCCTTCCGGCCACTTGGGCAGCTCTTTCAATTATTTGCGAAACGGTATTTATTGACATAATCACCGCCCCACGTTTGCCATGGCTTTTTCGATCTTTCGATCAGTTTTGTACTGACCCAGTGCATAAACCGCCCAGATGGCAGCTGGCAGCCAGCCAATCAGGGTGATTTGCAGCAACAGGCAGAGAATCCCGGCTATGGGACGGCCAATGGTGAAGAATGCTACGAATGGTAGGAAGATAGCCAGAAGAAGGCGCATCTCGAACTCCTTTTCAAGTTAAACGGAATGCCAAGGAAATAGGTTCACTCCCTGCAAACCGAAATATATCAAAAAACACATTGAAGGCAATAATGCGCAATGGTATTTAATTTCAGACTAAAGATGAAAATCACTCATGCCCGCACAGCTGGTCGATAAGCGGCAAGGCTTGAACGAACAACGCCCGGCGGTTTTTAAATCCGCAGCCGTTTTTTGGTTTGCGTTCTATGCCCTAACCCTTGCCCCACATTCGCTGCGAACACGCACAATTTCAGTTTGATTTGTAACGTTCAGAGCGGCTCGTTCTTTGAGTAGTCTGGAAAGCTCTGCTTTGAATCCGTCGATGCGTGCTTGATCGGGCTTCGATTTTTTTTCTTCCTCGTAAAGCAGACTGCTTTGAATTGCCATTAAGTGGGTGATGCACTCACGCGCGCTTTCAAAGGCGATTACATCCTCTTGAGTCCACTGTTCCATAGCGGCCTCCTGTCATTTATTTGTTTTTTATATCCCGCCCCGCCACCTGCCCGGCCATGCCGGTGACAACTTGCGTTACCTGATTGGAATCTGTGGCGGCTTGAGCGGCGGGTTTGCCTTCCAGCAGGCTGCTTAATATCCGGTAGCGCGTTGCTTCGTCGGCAGCGCGGTAGCGCTCGATCAGGAGTTTTTCTTCTGTTGAAAGCGCCTCAGCTTCCCGCCGCCCGGTGAGGATGTAGAGGACATCGACACCAATCCTTGCCAGAGCCTCAAGATAATTGGAATCAGGGAAACGCTCCCCTGATTCATAATTCCTTTGTGATCGACCCGTGGTACCTGCTCGTTCAGCAAAGGCCGCTTGAGACAAGCCTGTTCGGACTCGCTCCTCGCGCAAACGATCAGATAACGGAACAATCATTCAGAAAAACCCCTTGACATGGGAACATTCGTTCCTAATAATCACATCACGCCCATCCACCATCACAAGGAATGCGTGCCATGAACATCGATCATACCCGTAATTGGGGTAAGGGGCAGCTTTGTCTCGAAATCCAAAATCCCGCCATTTTTGGTGATTTATCAGAAACAGAAGCGCGTCCGCGCTTGCGCTCAAGGCGGCAAAAATCCGCCCGCAACGACGCATCCCATCTCTTTCTGGACTTATTCAGCACCTCAACCGTAGCCAAGGCGCGCAAGAAACGCACGCCACGACCACCGATTGACCCGGCACTTGTGCCCATTTTGGTGGTTGCGTTCCTACAAGACGAGCATTTGACCAAGGCACTGGTGGAAGACCTGTTCCATGTGGTGGCCTGCGTTGCCGTATCCACGCGCTGGGCAAGTGAGTGGCCAAGCCTTGAGCGCTGGATTGAATCGGCATCGATGGATGCGGGTGGCGCGGGATTCTGGTGCGAGGCGGCGGGTTTATACCCCGCCGATTTTTTACCGGCGTTTTGGGAAGGAATTGAAGCGCAACGGGCAGAACCGGACCAGGACTTGCGAGAGGTTCGCGCCTACGGCGAAAACCTTGGCGAAATCTGGCCGGTGTATCGGCGCTTAACGATCGAGCGGAATCACTTCATGTGGTGGCCGTGTGAGGATTTAAGCCAGGAGGCGGCGGCATGAGGACGATGTATACCTGTTTTACCTCGCATGAGGATGACTTGCTGCACGGCTTACCTGTAGAGGCTCAATTGTTATACCTACGAGGACTGCGCCGTTACATGGATTACACCACGGCCATTGTGGGCGGCGCGGCGCGGCGGATCAGTCTCTTGATGTTGTGCGAGCTGCTTGAGGTTTTCCCCCATCAGGGCATGAAGGCAACCCGGCCAGACAAATCCAAGATTCGCCGCTTGCTTGGTTGGCTAGAGCGCACCGGGCTGATTGAGCGCATTGAGGATAGGGACGGGTATCTTGTCTATTTTTTACCGCACGCAAAAAATCATGGATGGGCTGATGCGCACTCTTCTGACCGAAATAAAGCCGACACGAAGCCAACACAAACCCGACACGAAACAAAACCCATTTCTGATGCGGGTTTGAGTGTGATTCCAAAAACCCAAAAACCCAGAAAATCCGCAAAACCCGACACACATCAAACATCTAATATCAAACAAATACAAACAACCACAACCACTGACGAATTGAGCGTGGTTTATGACAAAACCGTGGTTTGTGGTGGTGGATGCTCTTCGGCTCCAGTGGTATCCAATCAGCTACCCCGGCACGAGATACCCACCAGCCCGCCGACCGATATAGTGGCTGAGCAGGTTTCGAAATCGGCTTCTTGGGAAGAAAAATTGATCTTCCCCGACGGGTTACGGGATCGTGATAAAACCGCAATCTTCCACCACTTGCAGCGCTGCCCTGCCGAGCAAAGGCAAGCAGTTGTTGATGAATTGGCGGCGCGACTGGGGCGAGTGAAAACCCCATCGGGGTATGTGCGAAAGCTCGTGGATTGCGTGCTCAGCGGTGAATTTATCCCCGAGGCAGGCATCCAGTTGGCTGAGGCGCGTGAACGCCATAAAAACGATTTCCAAAGCCGATTGCCCACTCGAAGACCCGCACCATCTGAATCGGTGCGAGCAGAAATTGAGCGTCTGACCGCCGAAATGGTGGCAGCACAACGCGCAGGCGATTTCAAACGGTACAGCAGGCTTGGGGCGCGAGTTGGGCTTTTAACTTGCGTGCCGTATAGGATTAATAAACAAGAAATAACTTTCGCTTTGCGGGTATGAATAACTACCGAATAGGTATCCATTGCATACCTAACGAATACCTTTTAGAGTAGTAAATTCGACTCAGCCACCGAAGCGAGGTCAACATGGCTAATGAAGTGCAAATGTTAATCAAAATGTAGCCGGAACTACGCGTCCGGCTCATGTCCGTCGCAGCAAAACGACGTCGTTTAGCCGTTCAAATCATCCGTGATCCAATGCGCCTTTACATCGCTAACAGCGCGAAACCACAATCACACTAACCGCCGAGACGCTTCGTAAGAGTGATCGAAGTGAAGATACGTTTTACGCTGCCAACTCGACAGAATTTTTCAGGCTTTGAATCGTCCGAACATGGGGCGATTCAGTTACGATATATTTGATGAAATTAGCGTATTCCTAAGGTAAGCGAATGAAACGGAAAATCCAGTCCATCCCACTCAACCTCATAAAACTCGATCAGGAAAATGTACGTTTTGGCGGTGACATCGCCCAAAATCAGCGTGAAGCCATTGAGCTCATGATGGCAGACCCAGAGGACTCAAAAAAAATCCTCAAACTGGCAGATCACATAGCATCACATGGACTGGATCCAACCGAGCTGCAACTCGCAACCCCTGACGAAGATGGCTCTTTCATTGTTCTAGAAGGGAATCGGCGCCTTACAGCACTCAAATTACTCCAGAACCCGGATCTATGCCCCGATGAAAGATTGGTCAAAAGTTTTAAGGTGGCTCAAGGCAAGCTGAGTCCGAATTCGCTGAATGAGGTCGAATGTAGTGTGGTTCCATCAAGGGCAGATGGAGATATGTGGGTAGAGTTAAAGCACACCGGGCAAAATGGCGGTGTTGGCCGAGTAAACTGGGATAGCGACATTCGAGATGAACGTAGGGCGCGTCAATCGGGGACCGAGTCAATTGGTCGCCAGATCCGTAACCTGATTAAAGACAACCCAACCATTTTTTCCCAAGACGCTATTCGCGGCATTTTTGCCATTCCAGTAACAACACTAACTCGTCTATTCTCATCCAAACCAGCCCAAGAAATATTCCAGTTGAAAGTTGAAAATAAAGAGATCATCCCTTTGCTGGGCTTAAATCACATTGCTCCAGCTCTGGAATTTGCCATTGACCTATTCATGCATCATGGTTACAACGTCAATGACGTCCGAAGCGACGAGGATCGACGACGCTTTGTCGGACGGATCCCTAATGAAATTGATCCAGCGAAGCTAGCAGCGCAAACGGAACATCATTACGACACCAAAAACCAAACTGATCCATCAGGCGACATAAAATCGACAGACGCCCCTCAAGAAAATAAAGACAGGGACTCCGACAGGTCAGGATGGACGACGGCTGATTCGGAAACAAACACACCAGTGTCAGAGAAGAAGACTAGAGCAAAATCTTCATCACGTGCCCGGAAATATCTTCTACCTTGGCCTCTAAACATCTCAAATGCACGAATCAACGAAATATATCGCGAGCTACGCTCAAATCTAGAAGTTGACACATGTCCAAATGCTACAGCCGTTCTGTTCCGTGTATTTATCGAGGTCAGTTGTGACGATTTCTCTCAGAAGCAAAATCAATTAGGAACGCCAGTAACCAGGGATGACAATCAAAAGCCCATTACCGACGATGACAAGCTGTCTGCAAAAATCAAAGCTGTAAGCAAACATTTGGCAGACCAAGGAAAAATTGATAAACAACACTCAAAAGCAATTTCAAAACGATCGAACACACACGACGCTATTGGTTCGGTGGATCACTTCAACCAATTCGTTCACGGTTCAGCTTCTGCACCACTTCCTTCAGAACTCAAGGATATTGCGGATGAATACAAACCCATGCTTGTAGCAATCTGGCAGTGACAATGACTGATCAACTCCGCCCAAAAATGCTCTCATGAATATACCAATGGAAATTTACAGGTAGTATATGAGCACCAAGGCTTTCTCAACCCCCCTTCGCTATCCAGGAGGGAAAGGTAAATTTGCACATTTCGTAAAGCAGGTTTTTGAAGCGAACGAGCTATTGGACGGGCACTATGTCGAACCATATGCTGGTGGTGCGGGCGTGGCGCTTGAGCTTCTGTTCCATGAATACGCTTCCCGTATACATATCAACGATATTGATCCTGCTATTTCAATCTTCTGGCAAGCAGTGGTAAATCATACTGAAGAGCTATGTCGACTAATTCACGACACGCCAGTCACCATGGAAAACTGGCACCAGCAAAAGCGGGTGTTGTTAGATATTGATCAACATTCAGAAATCGAGATTGCATTGGCGACATTCTTCCTTAATCGAACAAATCGTTCAGGGATATTGAAAGCAGGTGTAATTGGAGGATTAACTCAATCAGGAAAATGGAAGCTCGACGTAAGATACAATAAAATTGATCTTATCCGCCGGATCGAACTTATCGGTCGCTACCGCAACAGAATTCGGGTGTACAACCTGGATGCAATAGCATTATTAACAGAGATAGTTCCCTCCCTCCCTCAGAAAACCTTGGTCTATCTTGACCCACCCTATTATGAAAAGGGTTCTGGTTTATATCGCAATTTCTATGTGCATGATGATCATGTAAAAATTGCTAACACGCTCGCTAACGTAAACCATCAATGGATTGTCTCATACGACGACACTCCAGAAATAAGTAAGATTTATCAAAGATATCGTCAGGACAAATATTTTCTGAGCTATACAGCTCAAGAAAAAAAACAAGGGTCTGAGGTGATGATTTATGGCCCGAACATCGCCATTCCAAATCAGGGTTTGCGACAGAACCCCGGACAGCGAGTAGGGATGGGTGCCTAAAATCACCATCAGTGCTTGTACCAGGTCAATATTCACTCGAATCAAATAAAATCATTACACGTACTTCTTAAAGGACTTAGGGGCTTTCTGTGACGACTTCGGCATCAAGGTATTGAGGTTGCTCACCCAGTGGCGGCACAAACAACGATCAAGCCCGGAGCGGGACACGTTGGAGCACAGAGACTTACAATTGGGTTTTTGATGTGTTCATCGAGATATTCCGATCAGTTCAAGCGCGACGTGAAGTTGGCAAAAAGCACGTCGAAAATGATGCAGTTCGCTTTGAACGTACCAGCACTCATTCCGATCTTTTCGGCAAATAAACCTTCGCTTTTGAAGATGGCGATGTCGTTCTGGTTGACTACCAAGACTATCACTGAGAGAAACCTCCCATGAGCATGTACAACCCACCGCACCCTGGTGAAATTTTAAGGGAAGATGTTTTACCCGGATTGGGAATCACCATAACCCAAGCCGCACAGCAGTTAGGGGTCACTCGTGCCGCCTTGTCACGCGTGCTTAATGGGCATGCGGCCATATCCCCAGAAATGGCTTTGCGGATCGAGCGCTGGCTGGGGGTGGAGCAAGGCGGTCGCGCTGAGTTGTGGGCGGGGATGCAACTTGATCACGATATGTGGCGGGTTCGGCAAAAAGCCATTCAATCTGAGCTAACTCATATTTGACTCCCTCGCTCTCAGGAGCGTGCACAGTCACTTAATGATGACTGCGCTCATCATTAGGCACCGCGCCGATATGCGCCTTGTATGAGCTGATCCAGTCGGTTGCGATTTCATGCTGGGCTTGCGCCAGGGGCATTTCCCCATGACACACCAAGGCATGCAGCTTGTTCTCTAATTTGTCTTTGGCATAACTGCCCCAACCACCCATCACATGATGCGGCTCTGGCCACAGATTCTTCGGGGAATCCAGCGAACCGCCCAACTCCAAACTGATGAGGTGGTCTTCCTCGTAGTCATAGAGACGGGTATCGCTGTAGCCATATTCTCTGATTTGTGCGCGCTTGAGTTTTTCGGTGTACGCCTCTTCGGGGCGAATCGATTTGGTGTAGCCACCACGGCGACAAATCATTTCATCGAGATTTTGTTGGGTTACAGCCGAGTTGATGGCGCCGGGCGTTAATTTGGGATTTGGCATGGCCTGAGATTCGGGTGATACGGCGGCGTATCGACCGTCGGCCTGTAGGCCACCGGCGTTGGCTCCACCACCCTGCCCTATTGACTGATTTTGCTCATGCTGGCGCTGATAGCCATCTATTGCTTTTTCTCCCTCGTGCGCCACGATCGCGCCCGCTGCATAGCCTGCGGCATGTTCGGCGATATGGCCAAAAAAACCAGCATTTGCTATTGGGAATAAAACCGCCAAGAGCAATCCAGTCATCACTGCGTTTTTATTCATAGATAATTCCCTGATAAATACTTTAGATTAATGGGATGATGAGTTTCCCCATCAACCCTTTGATACATTGGTATCACGCATTAACGCGATACCGATTTTTGGCGTCGATTATTAATTTCTTGTTCGACTTGTTTTCTCACGTCTGGATTTTGCTGCATGATTTTAGTGGCTTTAAGTTGATCATTCCAATCTTTCCCCATTGTGGGTTTTAATCGGGTCGCATCAGGGTTCACCCCCAAAACACGTTGATGATAATTATCGCCCGCTTTATCTAAATCGAAGGCGGATTGGATTTTCAAACCGTTATTGGTTTGTTCAAGCACATGATCTTGGAGCTTTTCCCGCGATGAGCCCGTGATGGATACAACCGAAAAATCCCGCTCTTTGTTTTTATAGGCCATTTCGGCATAACTCACGGCATCAATGGCGGATTCCACATAAACCACGCGCTCAGGTTTGCCAATGTTGAGCGTCCAGAACCCCTTTTCACCGGCTACACCATGAAAAGGTTTTTCACTCAGCCCGCGCTGCTCGATGGAACCATTGTCCAGTGCAAAGCAGGCATTCACAAATCCTTGTGGGCTCACCCCGGCAAAAATTTTGCCTTGTTCGAAAAGTCGATCGACCCAGCCAGCCGATAGTTTTCGATCGTCAACCAGGTAGTCTTTAACGGCTTGGATATGCTTTGGCTCATCGGAACGCTTAGGCGGTTCGCTGGGTGTGGCTTTATCTGCCCGATCCAGTTGCTGCGCTCGTTCGATGGCTTGTGGCGTAATTTCTCCACCCAATACCTGAGCCGCATTTTTGAAAGCCTCCTGATCCTGCTTGTCCAGTTGGGATGTTTGCAGCAATTGAGCCAAATCCAGTGCGCCACCGCCACCAATGCCAAGGTCGTGGGCATAGAACCGTGTTTTGGTTTGCCGATCAATCGATAGCCGCCCAACCGGGCTTTTGAACTGGTATTTGGGATCGGCCGGGTCGGGTTCGCAGCCAAATTGTTCCAGCACGGCAGTCAGTGGAATGGCGCGAAGACGGTTGATTTCTGATGCGTCGAATTTCATCGTGGCTCTCCTGAAAAGTCATTAGTGACCCGTCAAGAGATACGCGAGCAGGCTGGAATTCAGGCTTTCTGGTCAAAGACTTTCTTCCCCATAAGTCATTAGATGCTTGAGAACTTTGCGTACTACGCAAACATTTCATCCATCTCATCGAACCCCTCAAAGTTTGCGTAGCACGCAAACTTCCAAAACTTGTTATCCACAATTTCTGAGGATGAACCGGTGGAAAACGAATTTGAACGCAGTTCCATGAATACCTTATCGGCTTTGGCGAATTAATCAGCAAGACCAAAATCAATCACAGGCCGCTATCCAAATCCCCAGAAGTTAATAAAAGGGCAAAACGATGAAACGGGCTACTGGGAATGTTAGTGGAACATAAAGGGGGGGCGACGGGTATTAGCCTGAAATCCTCGCAAGCGTTGATTTAAAGCTGAATTCCCTAGGCGACTGATAGCGTTGTTTTGTCGCCATTTTGACGACGCCAAAACATTGAAGGTTTGCGTAGTACGCAAACTTTAGGAGGGTATATGAAGCGAGCCAACGCCATCAAAACTGCACGAATCAATTTCAGGATGACCACGGCAGAAAATGATTGGTTGATCTCTCAAGCGAAAACTGAGGGCAAATCTGTTGCTGCATTGTTAAGAGAGATAGTTCTGGATGACTTGCGCAGCACGCAAAGAGCATCGGCGATGGAAAACCACATTCTCGAATTTGAGCGCCGTTTGGTGAATACACTGCACTACCTCACCAAGGAGATGCGGCGATTGAATTCAACCGAGCAGGTGACTTTATCGGCAATCGATATTTTTCTTCGCACCTACCTCACACACACCCCACCGATTCAAGAAGCTAATCGAGAGTTTGCAAGACAAGAGGCTAAGAGGCGTTACGACGAAATCATCACGGCGATCCATCGGGGGCTATCTGATGACTTCGGCATCACCGAGGTGGCGCGAACCTTTCTGACGAGCGAGGAAAACGACCATGAACAGCCATGAAAAAGTTTGCGTACTACGCAAACAATCCTGGTCGCTCTACGAATATTCCACACGCGAGCAATGGGTCAAGGCTTGGCGAGCGGCAAGAAAGTTTGGTCCCTTTATTCAAACCAGTGCGGAAGCCGAAGTATACGGAGCCATGTTTTTACGCGCATGGCAATGCCTGCTGTACCGGCAATATTTCTCTGGAGGTGTGTGATGAATAACCTTGATGCTCTTGCTATCGAGTTACAAAGAATAGAAGCGGCCAAAAGTGAGGCCATCAGAAACGGCATACCTGCTTTGCACCGCGTCTACATGGCGGCTACTGGCAAGAGTGGGCAGTCGAGAATATTGCGCGCGTTCATCATTGGCATTTTCAATGGGGGCGACCATCCCTTTGACTTGAATCAATTACGCGCGCTTGATGAGACGCTTTTCGATGATGTGCTTGATGTTATTCGGCTGGATCGTCACGCCGAGGAAGAAGTGCATCGGTATTTACCAACCACCGCTCAACAAGCAATTTCGAGCTGGTCATTCTGGAACCGCTCGTCGATTTAGGCCAAAAGTTTGCGTAGTACGCAAACTTTTTAGCGCGGGTCGGTGGCGTGTTTGCGTGCTTCGCAAACTTTTGCAGCGGTTTTGTATCTGGTGGGGAAAGGCCATGGCAAACAAAGATTCTTTGCGTAGTACGCAAACTTCGGGCGGAAACTCATCATCGGAGCGGGAAAGTCCGCTCAAGTGGTTTATGAAAGGCATCAAAGACAAGGATTCGATCCGTCTTCAGCGCAAACAGACGGCGAAACTATTGCGGGCGGTGCAAAAATTCGGTCGAAACAGCCGGTTGGGCGGTGGATTCCACCAGAAAACACGAGGTAAGGAGGGGAGAAATCACTTTCAGCGGGTAGCTATTCGCCTGACCTATTCGCCCAATCGTGCGCCAGGGCAATGGGCTGCGCATGGTAAGTATATTGCCCGTGATTCCGCCCTTGAGGTGGGTGGCGGTGCCTTTGGTGTGAACGGAGCGCTAGATGCCGTAAGCACTTTGCGAGATTGGCAAACAGCGGACGATCCGCGCATGTTCAAAATGATTATCTCCCCCGAATTCGGGGACAAGATGGATCTGAAAAAATACACCCGAGATGTCATGGCAAAAATGCAGAATGATTTAGGCTGTGAATTTGAATGGGTGGCCGTCGATCATTACAACACGGACAATCCGCATGTACATGTAGCGATTCGTGGAATGGATAAGTCAGGCCATGAGATTAATATCCCGCGCGATTACATTAAATCTGGATTACGCGAATCATCACAGAATATTGCCACCCAGCATATTGGTTACAGACAAGAAGCCGATATTATTAAATCTCTGGACAGACAGATTAATCAAAATAGATTTACGGGCCTTGATCGTGAATTAATTAAACAGGCAACTGCATTATCTGCCGTGAAACATTGGCATCACGAAGAACCTAATACCATTAATTTCAAAAACACTAAACTCAAAGAGTCAGATCGGTCACGCCTGATCAAGCGATTAACCCATCTTGAGCACATGGGTTTAGTAAAAAAACAAAGTGGTATGGAATGGGAAATACGGGGGGATTTTGAGCAGGCGTTGCGGGTGCGGCAAATGTCTGAAGATCGACTCAAAACCAAATTCCAGCATGGCAAAACCTTATCAGACCCAGAAATGCCCTTGGTTTATCTGGATAGCCGTGAACCGCTGGCTAAACGCCTGTTCGGGCGCGTGGTGGGCGTTGGCGAGGATGAAACCAAGATGAAGCCTTATGCCTTGATTGAGGCCGTGGATGGCCGCGTTTATTACCTGAACACCAACCAGTATCAGAAGGTTGGGACCACCGTGCATGTGCAAAATCTGAAATCCGGTATCGGGGTGTATCAAGAAGGAGATGCCGAATCGTTTTCGCGCGATCCGAAACGCCTCTTATCTGTATCGGCCACCTTGGCGCGAGGCAGTTACGCCGTGACACCTACGGGTTTGGGCGGATGGGTTGGTGAATGCCAAATCGCTCTTGCCACCACGCAAGCGGCCATGGTGCAGCGGGGTGTGATGCGGATAGAGAACGGAACGGCAGTTTGGCTTGGTGATCGTCAACGACAACGGGGTTTTACACGATGAAGCGAATTTCACTGGTGATGGTAATGGCAGCAGCCTTTCTTGAAATCGGTACAGCAAGTGCGGATGGACAATATTGGGGTGGCTTCACAGAAAGCCAGACCTATGGTACCGGAGCGATTAATTCAGTTGTAACGGATATTTACGACAACTCGGACAATCCTCAACTTGTCGGTCAGAAGATGACCGTTAACATCAATCCGACTGGTGGGATCGGGCAACCCACTGCCTATTATGTAGGCATTGGCATCAACAACACTATGTCAGGAATGTATACAGGATCGGGGTGGAAAGCCTACAGAAGCGGGCTATATGAGCCAGCCGCTATTGGCGCAGGTGGACATCAAACATTCACGGTATTCAGCGGTGATAGAACAATTTGCCAATCGGTGGCTCGCCAGGTCATGTTGAATGGAGGTGGTATTGGTGATGTGGGCTCGGTTCAATTTTATGCCGGTTACGGATATATCACCCCGGAAAATCAAGCCACGATGGAGAAGCTATACAGCCAGCACGCAACCACGGTTCACTCTGACACCATGCAGCTCATGTATGCACAAACTCAGATGATGCAGGCCAAGGCGTATCAGAAAATTTATTCCGTTGATTGCTCAGTCGGAAATTAATGGAGGCTTTATGTCTGATTCAAATCAAGAGCAGTTGCTCGAAGAGGTGTTGAGCATCATGGGTCGGGGTGAAGCGCCCTGGCAGCAATCAATCAGCGGTGACGATCGGCTTGCTGCTGAAATTGAGCCCGCAAATGCCACGATTATTCTTGAGCAGTTCGAAAGGGCACTGAATGGTCATCCAGAACTCATGGAGGTTGCCGGTAATCGTCTTCATGGAGATTTGTTTTCATCTGCTATGAATGCCAAGCCGACCGTGGGGCTAAACACACTTTTAGCAGATGGCACTTTTGATCAAATGTTGGATGTGGCTGAACAAGAAGGCACCCTGAATGAGCTTGGCAAAGCGGTTGCGCTGATGGAACAAGCCACCAAAACACGTTTAATTCAAATGGGTTTTGAACCGGATGCGTTCAGACAAGTCGATCAAACCATGGGTGAAACGGTTGAAAAGCTCAGCGCCAGAGAACGCACGACCTTGGCACCTGAACTTGAGGAAATCGAGGCGGCAAGAAAAGGCCAAGCCTTAGAGCCTGACAAAAGAACGGAATTTGATCAGCTCGTTACCGGCCAGAATCTTGTCATTGAAAAAGCAGTGGACGATGGCATGTCGTATGTCGGCACGGTCGCTGGTGAAGATGGTGGCACGGTGATCGTCAAGGTAGGCGAGCATCGAGCCGTTGCCATGAGCAAGGCGCGAATGGAAGGCGATGTCGAAGTCGGTGAAAACAGCCGGTTTGGCTATGAAAATCAATATGGCAACGATGAGCGCGGGCGGGCGATTCGGGATAAGAATATTGAGCTGGGCGGCCAGCGCTATGCCGTGATTGACATGGATGACCTGGTGCAACAAAACCGCCGCTCAGTCATGGGCAAGGTATTGGCCGTTGAGCCGGATGCCGTGTACACCAAATTCGGCAAGGATGCGGAAGGCCGGGATCAGGTGGTTGCACACCATCCGGCCAAGCTGGATGTTATTCCGGCGTTAGGTTCATTTTCCATGATTAATTACGATACAAACGGGCTTGGCAAATTAGTAGCCAGGGAGCAAAGTAAAGGTATCGATCAGCAGATCGAGCGGTGATGGCATGAGCGCATCTCTCGACATGGCGCTGAATAAAATCAATGAATTCTTCGATACCTATCCAGCGCTCGATGGGCAAATTACTTGCCGCTTATGCAATACCTTGGAGGAAATTTATGGAAACCAACTTGAAAACGAAGTCTTCGGAAAAATCAAAGCCTCGTATCATCCTGCACGAGGGGAAATCATCATTCCCCTTGCCAATATTCGTGACAACGACGACCTTGAAAGATCACTTCGACATGAAGCCATCGGACACTTTGGAATCAACACTTTTATCGCAGACGAAAAAAGACGAATCCTAAGCACAATCATTGATGCCCGTGATCAGCCGGGTATCAATAAAATCTGGGATTTAGTTGAAGAAAACTACCCAGACCTACCTCTTTTGATGAAGGCAGAGGAAGTATTTGCCTACTCATGCGAAGCCATCAATCCTGCTAAAAGTATCGATCAAAATCAGGGGAATCGCGTTCTTCGCGAAACCTGCACCGAAAAAACACGCCCCATGCAACTGCAAGACCTGATTGCCATTACTGAGTTGGTGGCTGATGGTTTGCGTGATCGTTCAAGAACCCAGCAAATTTTCCCCGCAACAGACCACGATCAATTTCGAATTGAAACCAAAAGTCCGATTTTTGAACTGGGCGGCCAGCGCTACGCTGTAATCCACGCAGATGACTTGGTGCAGCAAAACCGCCGTTCCATCATGGGGAAAGTTATGGCCGTTGAGCCGGATGCCGTGTACACCAAATTCGGCAAGGATGCCGAGGGGCGGAATCAGTTAGTTGCTCACCATCCGGCCAAGCTCGATGTGATTCCGACATTAGGATCATTTGCATCCATCAACTACGGCGCCGATGGGCTGGGCAAGCTCGTAACCAAAACACGCGGTCATGGGCTCGATCAGCAGATCGAGCGTTAATCTCATTAATCAAAAGGAAAAACACATGAACTCAAGCAAAAGCAAAGTACTCGGCGATGTGAACATGGCTGACCTTCGAGAAAAAATCATTTTGGCTGAACGATCCGGTGGAGCCATCGAGTTTACCGCCGATGAAGCCAAGCTCATGGGCGCATTCATCGAAGATGCAATCAGTGAGGCGGATGCCAAGGAAAGCGACAAGGCACCCGAATAAATGGGCTTAGTGTTGAGCAAATTCACTTGGTCAACACAAACAACACACATTTCCAGCATCAGACGATGTGCAATTTCGTATTCAGGAGACTGCTCCCATGGAACCCAAAAAGCCTTTCCACGAAATCGTGGCAGAAAAACTGATTGAGCAATTAAAGCAGGGCACCGCGCCGTGGCAAAAACCATGGCAACCGGGCGAGGCCGGTGGCATCGTGCCCATGAACCCCACCACTGAAAATCGCTACAAGGGCATTAATGCCATGTGGTTAATGGCTCAAGGCTACTCCGATCAACGCTGGATGACCTACAAGCAAGCCCAGGACATCGGCGCCCAGGTGCGCAAAGGCGAGAAAGGCACGGGCATTCAGTATTGGAAATTTACTGAAGAGCAAATTTTGCGCGATGACCATGGCAAACCCGTGATCAATGCCGAGGGCGAGAAAGTAAAACAAACCGTCAGGCTGGAACGGCCACGGGCATTTTTCGCCACCGTATTCAATGCCGAACAGATCGATGGTTTGCCGCCTTTGCAGCCAAAAGTTCAAATAGAGCAAACATGGAAAGCACAGGAGCGTGCCGAAAACATTTTGCTTGCATCCGGTGCGGTAATTCGACATGGCGAAGCCGATCGGGCTTTTTACCGCCCTTCAACCGACAGCATCCATCTTCCGGATAAGGGGCAATTTCCCAGCGCCGATACCTATTACGCCACTGCGTTGCATGAGCTGGGGCACTGGACGGGGCACAGCAGCCGCCTTGATCGAGACTTGACGGGTAGTTTTGGCAGTGAATCCTATGCCAAAGAAGAACTGCGAGCTGAAATTGCCAGCATGATTTTGGGCGATGAGCTGGGAATCGGGCATGATCCCGGTCAGCATGTGGCCTATGTCGGCTCTTGGATCAAATCCTTGCAAGAAGATCCTCTGGAAATATTCCGAGCGGCAGCCGATGCTGAAAAAATTCAAGGGTATGTTCTGGGCTTGGAGCTGGCGCGTGAGCAATCCTTGCAGCAAGAACCCACCCTCGAACCAAAAATCCAGCAAATCGAAATCGATGGCCAAAGTTACGCCGTCATTCATGCCGATGACTTGGTGCAACAAAACCGCCGCTCAGTCATGGGCAAGGTATTGGCCGTTGAGCCGGATGCCGTGTTTACCAAATTTGGCAAGGATGCCGGTGGACGCGATCAGGTTGCCGTACACAACCCGGCCAAACTGGATGTTATTCCGGCGCTGGGTTCATTTGCATCTATCAATTACGGTGCCGATGGTTTTGGCAAGTTGTCAGGCAATCAGCACAGCAAGGCGCTAGAGCAACAAATGGGGCGGTAAACCCATTCCCTCCCAATTCCCTGCCCCCTTGATACCGTGATTGAGTCCCAACACTGGATTCAATCATGGCCAAGAACCCCTCTTCCCCGACAGAACTTTACAGTCTCTCCAATAAACCAACCGAGCCCGGCGGCTTGCAATTAATCGGCGTAGCGGCTGGTTTGCTGATGTTGCTTACCGTGACGGTTGTTACCACGCAATACCTCGCGTCGGCTTTGGATTATCAGTCGGCCTTGGGTTCGCCGCTGATCGGCAAGCTGTATGCGCCTTGGATGTTTGCTATTTGGCTGTGGCAGTACGGCAATGTGCCTGCACTCAAATCGATTGTGACTGTCGCTTATGTGTTGCTGATTGGCGGGGCTGCCGTTGCCGTTATTGGGGCAGCACTCATCAGCTATTGGTATCGGCGCAAACTTGGCAATGTCGGCATGGATTCACTCCACGGTTCGGCGCACTGGGCAAGCGAGGATGAAATCAAGGAGATGGGGGTTTTTGATGCCGCCGGGGTGTTTATCGGTGCATGGAAAAACCCACGGGGCGATATTCAATACCTGCGGCACGATGGCCCTGAGCATGTCATGGCCTTTGCGCCGACCCGCTCCGGTAAGGGGGTGGGCTTGGTGTTACCCACGTTGCTGGCGTGGCGACATTCTGCCTTGGTGTATGACATCAAGGGCGAGAACTATGCGCTGACGGCAGGCTGGCGTGAGAAGGAGGCGAATAACCGCATTATCCGGTTTTCGCCCACCGACATTACGGGTTCGGCCAGTTACAACCCCTTGAATGAAGTGCGCTTGGGCACTCAGCGGGAAATTGCTGACATTCAAAACCTCGTGACCATGATTGTCGATCCCGATGGCAAGGGCATGACCGATCACTGGGCGAAAACCGGCCATGCGTTGCTTGTCGGCACCGTGCTGCATGTGATGTATTCGGAGGAAGATAAAACCTTGCGCGGGGTGGCGACATTTCTCTCTGACCCTTCGCGCACGCTGGAAGAAACGCTGGCCGAAATGATGAACTCGAATCACCTTGGTGACCGCCCTCATCCTGTGGTGGCCGCTTCAGCGCGCGACATGATGAACAAATCAGAAAATGAGCGTTCTGGCGTGCTTTCGACCGCCATGTCGTTTCTCACGCTGTACCGCGACCCCATCGTGGCCTCGAATACCGACAAATCTGATTTTACCGTGGCCGATTTGATGAATGCCGAGCAGCCGGTATCACTGTATCTCGTGGTGCCACCTTCAGACAAAGACCGCTTGAAGCCTCTGATTCGTTTGATGATTAACCAGAT
>Ga0172382_10006355_pt1 | contig 17197 bp, 13 predicted proteins | sample Leawel138RmetaG_FD_122245 | JGI IMG/M metagenome (GOLD analysis project Ga0172382, IMG submission 122245) | Leachate microbial communities from a municipal landfill in Southern Ontario, Canada - Leachate well 138R metaG | ecosystem: Engineered > Solid waste > Landfill > Unclassified | place...
CATTTTCATTTGGGATCAAAGGACAAACATACAAAAGTTTCAAGTAATTATTACAATTTATTGGCGCCAAATCAATTGCTGTTTGGCTCAAAACGGGTCACACTGGTGATACCCTTGATTTGTGTAAGACTGCGGATCAGATGCTCCAACTGTTCGGTATCATTGACAAATACCATGATGGATCCTTCAAAAATTCCCTCATTGCTTCCAATGGTGATGGAACGGATATTTAGTTTGAACTCCTGGGATATAACGGTGGTGATTTTGTTGATCAGCCCTACATCGTCTATCCCCACAATTTGCAGGCCGGTCAGAAAAGCCAATTCTTTTTGGGAAGTCCACTTAGCCTTAATAATACGGTACCCATAATTGGCCATGAGTTTGGAAGCATTCGGACAGTTGGTGCGATGGATTTTGATCCCTTCGTTGACCGTGACGAACCCAAATACATTGTCCCCTGGGATGGGATTGCAACATGCCGAAAGGGTATAGTCGATTTTTTGGAATTCATCGCCGATCAGCAGGGTTTCCTGATCTTTCTTGTTGATTTTTTCCATCAATCCGCTGGCATGCGAATTGAATTGGGAAATATGTTGCTCGACACCCTTTTCGCTGGCCACAAACTCTTTGAGGTGCTTCATATCAATCACCCCTTTGGCAAAATTATAAAACAGATCCTGCGAAGAGGCGTACTTGAAATAATTGGCCAGTTTGTTGATGTTGTCTGTGTTGTAAGTGATTTTAAGGGACTTCAATTTCCTTTCCAGCATTTCCTTGCCCTCTTCTGCTACTTTTCGCTTCTCCTCTTTGAGCGAAGATTTGATTTTTGACCGGGCTTTGGCCGTGACGACAAAACTCAACCAATCTTCTTTAGGTGTCTGCTTGCTGGAGGTGATGATTTCCACCTGGTCACCGTTTTGGAGTTGATGGCTCAATGGCACCAACTTGTGGTTGACCTTGGCTCCTATACAGCTTGCTCCCAGATCGGAGTGTATTTCAAAGGCAAAATCCAGTGCGGTTGCATTATAGGGAAGCTGTATCAGGGTTCCTTTTGGGGTGAAAATAAATATTTCATCCGAAAAAAGGTTCATCTTGAAATCATCGAGAAAGTCCAATGCATTCTGCTCGGGGCTATTGAGCACTTCCCTGACTTTCTGAATCCACTGATCCAAACCGCTGTCCGAATCGGACTCTTTGTATTTCCAATGGGCAGCAAATCCTTTTTCCGCAATCTCGTTCATGCGTGTTGAGCGGATCTGTACTTCCACCCACTGGCCTTTGGCTCCCATAACCGTAGTGTGCAGGGATTCATAACCATTTGCTTTCGGTGATGAAATCCAGTCTCTCAGGCGGTCCGGATTGGGTCTGTATAGATCCGTGACTATGGAATACGCCTTCCAACATTCTGATTTTTCCTGATCGGGAGCTGCATCTATAATGATCCGGATGGCAAACAGGTCATAAACCTCTTCAAAAGGAATGGATTTCTTACGCATTTTGTTCCAAATGGAATAAATGGATTTGGGCCTTCCGAAAACATCGGACTGGATGCCCTGCTCTTCCAGAATTTCCTTGATCGGCTCCACAAATTCCTTGATGTAGCGTTCCCGCTCGGTTTTTTTCTCATTCAGCTTACCTGCGATGAATTTGTAAGTGTCGGGATCCAGGTACTTCATGGCCAGGTCTTCCAGTTCGGACTTGATCGCATAAAGCCCCAGTCGGTGGGCCAGAGGGGCGTAGAGGTAAGTTGTTTCGGAGGCTATCTTGAGCTGCTTGTCCCTGGGCATAAAGTCCATAGTCCGCATATTGTGCAGACGGTCGGCCAGTTTGATCAGGATCACCCGCACATCATCAGCGAGGGTGAGCAGCATTTTCCGGAAATTCTCTGCCTGTAAGGAGTTGCTGGTGCCAAAAATCCCTGATATTTTGGTCAGTCCATCAATAATTCGGGCGACCTTCTTCCCAAAGTCCCTTTCAATATCCTCCAAACTTATATCGGTATCCTCAACTACATCATGCAGCAAGGCGCAAACAATAGATGTGGTCCCCAAACCGATTTCCTCAGCGGAGATCTGGGCAACTGCAATAGGATGATAGATGTAGGGTTCACCGGATTTGCGGCGCATATCCTTATGGCATTCCAGCGCCATATCAAAAGCTTTCCGGATGGTCTGCTTGTCTCCACGCTGCATGGTAGGTTTGCATGCGCGCAATAAAGCCCGGTACCTTCTTCTGATCTCCTTGTTTTCGGCCTCTATGTCAATGACAAGTTCTTTCATCCATAAAAATTTTCATCTGTTCAAATAAGATGCTTAACTTTGTACGTTCAGTATAATAGGATTAGACTGAACTATACTATAAATATACAAAATTAAAACTACTTTTCAAAGATAGCTTTGATTTTTTAATTTAGGTTGCAGAATGGCAAACTGTTGGAGAAAATTATGGAAGGGTGCGTTTTTCCTGCTTGTTGGGATGATGGGATCACTTGTGGTTTTCGCCAAACAAACTCAATTGGCAGGGGATTCTGCAGGAGTTGCGCGAAGGAATATCGTGATTGAAAGAGATCGCACACCAAACCAAAGGGCACCAAAGCAATTAAACGGCCCCACCATGATGGCAACGACTATGGTAAACGGGGAAAAAATGCTGTGGGCCCTGATTCCAGAAGTGCAGATCAACCGAAAACAACAATTTAGTTCAAAAGAAGCAGAAGCACGCTACCTTCGGCTGCGCTATAATGTGGTCAAAGTATTGCCCTACGCCCATTTCGCCCAAAAGCGTTATGAGCAACTGTATAGGGATTTGGCTATGACCAGTAACAAACGGGAGCAGAGAAGATTGGTGAGCGATTGTGAAAAAGAGATCAAGGATATGTTTAACCGGGAAGTCAAGAAACTGACGGTGACCCAGGGCAAGATACTGGTCAAATTGATAGATCGGCAAACCGGTCAGTCAAGCTATGAAGTGGTCAGGGAGTTGCGTGGTGGTGTGACTGCCTTTTTCTACCAGTCCATTGCCAAGATGTTTGGACATAATCTCAAAAACCAATACGACCCCCAGGAGGATCTGGAGATTGAAAGCATCCTGCGTAGCCTTGGCTATCATGCCAACTACAGGGCATTTTAATCAAAATTCGCAATATTATGACTATTAGAACGGAGGAAGGTGGGGGCAGCGTAACGCTGGATTTATTAGTGATTGCAGTCCATCCGGATGATGCAGAACTGGGCTGCGGTGGCACTATTGCCAAACACGTTGCTCTTGGCCGAAAAGTGGGGATTGTGGATTTGACAAGAGGAGAGCTGGGATCCAGGGGTAGTGCGGAGATCCGCGACCGTGAAGCGGCGGCAGCAGCTAAAGTACTGGGATTGACCGTGCGTGAAAATTTGCGGATGCGGGATGGTTTTTTTCGCAATGATGAAGCCCATCAAATAGAGGTGATCCGGACCATTCGTAAGTATCGACCTGAAATTTTGATCACCAATGCGCTTTATGACCGACATTCGGATCATGGCAGGGCCGGGGATCTGGTCAATGACGCAACTTTTTTGTCAGGTCTGAGAAGGATCGAAACCGTGGACGATGCCGGTAGGCAGCAGGAGGCTTTTCGTCCTCGCCTGTTATTGCAATTGATTCAGGATCAATATATAAAACCCGATGTAGTGGTGGATGTCAGTGATTATTGGGACACAAAATTCCGTGCCATCCAGGCATATTCCTCCCAGTTTTTTTCGGATGCCTATCAAGCAGATTCGGAAGAGCCCCAAACCTATATTTCCCAGCCCGATTTTATGGATTATATTGATGCCCGTGGCCGGGAATATGGAAAGTATATTGGTGCCAAATACGGGGAAGGTTTTACCTGCCGACGGCTGTTGGGCGTGGGCGATCTGTTTGATCTGAAATAGGGAGTCAGGTTACTGGATCAGATTCACTTTTTGAATTGCCTCGGATAGTATGACATAGTCATCATAAAATACCTGCCGATTGTATTATAGCGGTTTTGTATGGTTACATTGTCGTAGGCCTGCAGACTGACATTTCTATTTTGGTCAAAAATATCATATGCTGCGGCTGTAACCTCCAAATTTTCATTTTTAAAAAACCGTTGTGAAATGCGCAAGTTACAAATGATATAATCATCTGAAAAATGGTATAAGTTATTCCGGTGATAGGACGCATTTATCCCGATGGTAGATTTTCTGGTTGGTTTAATCAGGGCGTGGGACTCTACCCGATACCGTTCATTACTGATGGAATAATCATAGGCCTTCTGTATATTACGGTAAAGTTCCATGTAGGTTATTAGATTCAAATCCAGCAACTCCCGGTGTGAAAACAGAACGTTGAAACTTGCATCCCCAAAAATACTCCTGGTATCGTTCAGCATTTCGCTTATGTTTTCATCTTGTTGAATCACCAGGTAACTCGGTGTATTGGAAAACCGGAAGTTACCTCTTAGTTTGATTTGCATTTTTTGATGTTCAAATTGTAGGGCTTTGGCTGCATTAGCTCCCATTGAAATGTATTGGCTATCATCCAGATTATGGAGTGAAAATGAAGTCCTGCCACTGGCATCTATACGTGTAAAATGAGAAAATGCGCCGCGTATGTCTCCCAAATTTAGATTCAGGTCATACATAAATGCATTTTTCTTTCGGTTTGTATGGGAAAAGGTACTACTTAATTCCCTTTTGTTACTCGGTTTTAAATTCTCATTGCCGTACCTGATATAATATATATTTGTTGTATCCACGACCGGGAAAAGATCCTCCACGGAAGGAAATGCATAGGTAGATGTCAGCGTGACATTGGCCCTGTTAGAAAATCTTTGATGTGCCTGATGCATGAATGAATAGGATAGTTTGGGTAGGAGTTTTCCATAGTTTCTTTCAAAGTTCTGAAATCCACGGTTGGATGTACTTGTCAGCACAAAATACTGATGTCTCAATTCCACGCTTAATTCACCTGTCTTTTCATATCTGTTAGATAGTATATTTGAGAATCTTTTTTGCCAGAATACGCCTGGTTTCCAGTCGAGTAGTTGTTCTTGTCTTCTGTAACTGAGCATAGGATCCATCTCATTGCCAGGGGTGAGACCGTTCATGTTGTAAACGCTATTGTTGATATTCCTGATGTCCAGATCGAGGTCATTGACCAATTCCAGGGTGGTATCAAAATTGACTCCTGCCAGGGTGTTCCAAAAATTTCCTATGCGGCTTTTGATATGATGTCCTACATAATTTGAGGTATAATGGTTATTCCGGTCGAAATCCTGATTGACAGAAGGGTCAATGTAAGAGATGAAATGGGAACTGTGGTCTGACTGATCTATCCGGTCATGCAGGCTTATGCCATAAAGGAGACTCCAATTACCGGGCAACCTTACATGGTGATCAAGATTCTTGCTGTGTCTGATGCTTAGATTTACATCCAATTCATTGTTTTCCTCGTCTTGGAACTGCTGTTGGGTTCTGCCGCTCGTTAAGTTACCATGTTGGTCAGATACCCTGTCTGTCGTAGAAGTGTTAGCGCCCAGGTTCCTGCTTAAAGTCTTAATTAGAAAATTGAATGTATAATTCTTCCTGGTCAGCTCGTAATTGGCGTTTAATACATTATAATTATTTCTATTAAAACTATTTAAGGCCCTCTTTCGGAATTGAGCCTCGTGGTCACCTATGGTAGTAATCGTTTGGTTGTCATGATCCAGATCAACCCTTGAACGATTGTATAGATAGTCTAACTTTAGTGTGTTTTTCTTTAATAAATCTACCCCGGGTATAAAGTCATGCTGTAGGAAAATCCCGGCTATAGATGAATTGATATCTCCGGACTTATTAAAATCGGTTTCATATTCATTCTCAATTCCGACCCCCTTGTAGGTGCTGTTACGGATCAGGACAAAAATATCGTCACTTTGCTTATTGACATTGTTGTGGCCTAAGATGATTGATGCTTGTGTTCCTCCCTTGAATAAATTCAGGTTGCCCACTAAATCTTTTCTGTCACTGATACCGATACCCGTGGCCAGCTTGCCAAAATAACCAAGGGCACCTGGATTCTTCGTGACGATATTGATCTCGGTGATCGAATCCATTACGCTGCTGGTCTGTTCTCTCTGATAAACCTGCACCTTGTCAATAGCATCTTTGGCGATATTCTGTGTTGCAATTTTTCTGTCCCCACCAAAGAAAGGCTTTCCATCAACGAGCAATGCATGTATCTCCCTTCCGTTTACGGTGATCAGGCCATCACCCCAGACGACCACCCCAGGTAATCTTTTCAACAGATCTTCTGCTACGGCATTGGGATCCAGCTTGAAAGCATCGGCATTGAATTCCAGTGTATCTCCTTTCATCCATACCGGTGGTTTGATACTTATTTCTTCCAACAAGGTTTCCGACATGCTCATATTGATTCGCCCCAGGTCGTAATCTCCATCTTCGGTGATCTTAAACTTTTTCATTACGCTTTCATAGCCTATATAGGCGATCACCGTTGTCAGTTCGGTGTTTTTCGGAATATTGGACAACCAAAATATCCCGCTTTGATCACTAATGGTATATGTAATCAGCGATGAGTCCTCCGTCAGATATACAGAGACCGTAGCCGCAGGCACAACCCGTTGGAGTAGACTATCTGTCACTATACCTTTGATTCTGGCCATATCCGGTTGTGTTTCCTGTCCTGATGCAGTTACCAGAAAAAGTGTAAGTCCCATGCAAAGTAGCACCTTGAATGTGTTCATACAAAATTTACTTAAATCTGGATCGGATGATGACAGGATTGGTTTTGTAGTCGGCCGTAGCTAAAAAACCGGATAGTTCATTACCAATGTCTTTTCCTTGCTTTTGGACATTATCGATCAGCTTTACAAGTGCTGCTGCAGGAATGCGAGTAAAAAGGCTTCCATTATATAAGCCCTTCATTGCTTGTTGAGATCCAGCGTGCAGGATGGGCAAATGATATGAAATACTATCTCCGGTCAACCGATTTAAAGAGTATGCGGATTTTGTTCTAAGGTCATATAGCAGATCATTATTGAGAGTGAAATAGCGACCGTTTGTATTAAAAAGTATATATTCGTTATGACGGAAAAAGGGTGTCAGTGCCCGAAAGCGATATAGATCTTCCCTGTTTTTGGGATTGAATATATACTCTTTTCTTTTATTGTAGAATAGGGAGTCTTGGTCGAATCCTCTCGGTAAAGAATACTTTTCGGGAAAAACAAAACGATACTCTGCACGAATTCCAGAGGCATCCAGCTCGTATATATTATAGCGGTAAGGAAAAGTGTAAAAGCAGGTGCCGTCTCCTTGATCATTGAATAGGTATGATGGTAAATTGTAATCGTAAATACCAAATTGTGGATTGTAAGAAAACAGTGTCCGAATCGAGTCATTGAGATTACTAGAATACCACAGATCATAATCTATGGAAGGAGATTTCGCATGGGACAAGGGCCGGTCTTTATTGAGTACAAAGCTGCCATTCCCAAACATAAACAATGCACTTATATTTTTCCTTATTTCAACTTTTCTAAGCAGTTTACCATTAAAGTCATAATAGGAGACGCTGTGAGAGTCCAGTACGAGTATTTCTTCTCGATCCCTGTCCAGTGTAAAATCCCTATGCATCTGTTTGATTCTGGCATGGAACTTTCCTGTAGAATTAAATAGCAAGATGGAACTTGTCTCGTTATCTTTGATGATCAAGTAATCGTCGGTCACCTGCAATTTATAAATATCCCCGAAAAGACTTTCTGGATTTGTTTCCAGAGGAATAAATTCTACAGATTCAAAAAAATCACCCACGTTTCCGCCCATTGCATTGTCTGGATCCATTCTAATCGTATGCACAGGATGTTGGTCCGATTGCAAAGGACGAAAACTAATCACGGCAAGTATCAGATATAAAATATAGGTCATGTCGTCTTGTTTTATTTTTCCCTTTCAATGTTTCCCCTAAACACCAGCAACTCCTCTTTGTCTGTTTTTCCACTTTTAAAATGGACCACGGCTGAAGCCTGAAAAAGACCGGGCTCCACACCATATTAGTTAATTTGTTGGTTTACTATGTAAAATTACCAATACAAATTGTAATTACAAATTTTTTTATACAAAGAGATCAGAGGCACCTCCAGGACAGGGGCCTTGATGTGGGTGCTGCCTATTGATAGCAGCCTTACCGGTAAACCCGATGCCTCAGCAGGTGATCGGCCAGAACCAAAGCAGCCATAGCCTCGACGATCACAACCGCCCGCGGAACCACGCAAGGGTCGTGACGCCCTTTGCCAGAAATGGAACTGTGCTCTCCCTGTTGATTGACAGTCTGCTGATCGCTCATAATGGTGGCCACCGGTTTGAAGGCGGTGCGAAACGTGATGTCCATCCCATTGGAAATTCCACCCTGGATACCTCCTGAAAAATTGGTCAATGTCTGCAATTGATCTGCTTTTCCGGTAGGGTTGACAAAAATGTCATTGTGTTCTGAACCCTGCATTTCCGACCCGCTAAAACCGGATCCATATTCAAATCCATGTACTGCATTGATGCTGAGCATCGCTTTGCCCAGATCCGCATGCAATTTGTCAAATACCGGTTCGCCCAGCCCCACAGGCACCCCTCTGATAATGGTGCTGATTCTTCCACCCACTGTGTCTCCCGACTTTCTAATTTTATCAATGAAATCAATCATTTCCTGCGCTGTAGCCGGATCAGCACACCTTATGATATTGTTTTCCCTCCGATGAATCAATCCGGCCAAATCTTCAGTGTCCAGATTGGGGGATTCGATTTTGCCGACACCGGATACGTGTGCGAAAATAGTTACACCGATTTGTCCGAGAAACAATTTGGCAATGGCACCAGCGGCCACACGCGCAGCTGTTTCCCTTGCTGATGAACGGCCGCCACCCCGGTAATCCCGGATGCCGTACTTTATCTGATAAGTATAATCGGCATGGGAAGGCCTGTATTTGTCTTTGATATGACTGTAATCCTTTGATCGCTGATCTTCGTTGGGGATTAGAATGGCTAACGGAGTGCCGGTGGTTTTTCCTTCAAACACACCGGAAAGAATGGTTAGGCTGTCGCTTTCCCTACGTTGGGTGGTAATTTTTGACTGTCCGGGTCTGCGTTTGTCCAATTCGGCCTGGATAAAATTTTCGTCAATAGCAATATTGGGCGGACAGCCGTCAATGATAACCCCGATTGCCGGGCCGTGAGATTCACCGAAAGTGGTGATGCTGAAAAATTTACCGAAGGAGTTGCCTGCCATATATCTGATTAATTATTGTTAAGCCAAATATTCATTGTTCGTACAAATCAATTATTTGTAAGCCCATGCTCTGCAAATGTACCCAAAAATCCGGATAAGATTTTTCCACAACACGAGGGTTTTTGATGTGTATCTGGTCAAACACATGGGCGAGGGGAGCAAAGGCCATGGCCATCCGGTGATCTTCATAGGTATCTATGGTCAATTGCTCTGGCTGGAACCAGCCATCGGTCTGAAGATGATAAATAGGATTGTGGTCCACAAGTTTGACTCCGAATTTGGCGATTTCTTGCTGGAGCGCAGCAATACGATCTGTTTCCTTGATGCGCAGGGTATGCAATCCCGTACAGCTGATATCTTTTTTCAGGGCGGCCGCACAAGCGATCACGGTTTGAGCCAGGTCGGGACATTCGGTAAAATCCAGCAGTGGGATTTCTGTGTCCGGCAGGGATTTTTCTGCACTTAGTAAGGGGTTTCCTGTACTTTCACCTCCTGCTTTTTTGATCAAAACCCCTTCCTTTGAAAAGGAGGAAGAAATCCCAAAGTGCTGCATGATATCCGCTATTGCTCGATCTCCCTGTAAGCTGTCCGTACGAAGTCCGGGCAGCAGCAATTCGCCGGACTGGCTCAGAGCCAGGAGACTGTACCAATAGGATGCTGCACTCCAATCCGGTTCTATGGCCAGCGTGGCCACCTGGAATTTTTGGGGTTTTATGGAAATAGTGTCTCCCTGCCAATCATGTGTAATGCCTGCTTGTGCCAGCATATCAAGGGTCATATTCAAATAGGGTCTTGAAGTCAATTGCCCTTTGATTTTCAAACGAAGACCGCGAGGCAATACAGGAGCTATCATTAATAAGGCCGATAAGTATTGACTACTGACGTCCCCTGCGATCAGGATTTCATCGGTGATCTGCTCAAAGCCTCCTTCAATAGCCAGGGGCGGATAACCTGAATTTTCGGTATAGGTAATCCTTGCCCCAAGATCCTGAAGTGCCTGGACAAGTAAACCAATGGGGCGCTGCTTCATCCGATCGCTCCCGGTGAGGATATAGTTCCCTTTGCTGATCGCAAGAATTGCCGTCATAAAGCGCATTACAGTACCGGCAGGCCCTACATCTATACTGGTCAAGGAGGATGATTGATCGTTACGGATCTGTTCCAATGCCTGTGCCATCAGCCGGGTATCATCTGCCTCCGAGGGATTGAGCACATTGATCCGCCCCCCGGAAAGCTTGTTGAGCAACAAGGCCCGGTTGCTTTCACTTTTTGAACCGGTCAGGGGGACGGTACCCATCAAAGGTTCGTCCGTCCTGTTGATCCGAATTTTCTGCTCCTGTAAAAAATCGTTCCACCCCATTTTTTCAGGCTTCAGCTACTGGTTTCTCATTCATAATTTCGTTCTGCTTGCGAATGGATTCGTTGTGAATCAATTCCAGCAACTTTACGGTGAAATCTGTATCCAATTTAAGGGCCTTGGCCAGATTGCTCCTTTTTTGGATGATTTCATCCCAGCGGTTGACCTGCAGAATAGTCACATTGTTTTCACGTTTGTAAGTGCCGATCTGTTCCACCACTCGCATCCGGTCACCAAGGATTTTGATGATTTTGTCATCAAGAATGTCGATTTCCTCCCGAAATTTACCGAGTTTGTCTTCAAAAATCGGATTGTTGGAATCCGGTTTACGCAGGGTAAGATGGGAAATCATTTCGGACAAGGCTTCCGGTGTCAATTGTTGCTTGGCATCGGTCCAGGCTACTGAAGGATCAATATGTGATTCCACTATCAATCCCTGCATATCCATATCGAATGCTTTTTGGGAAATGTATGGGATCAGTTCTCTATTGCCACAAATGTGACTTGGGTCGTTGATAACAGGTAATTCGGGAAGTAGGGTTTTGAGTTGGATGGCCAAGTCCCACATGGGTTCATTGCGGAATGCTGATTTTTCATAGGATGAGAATCCTCTGTGGATAGCACCTAATTTGCGGATTCCGGCACGGTTTATTCGTTCCAATGCACCCACCCAGAGGGCGAGATCCGGGTTGATCGGATTTTTAACCAGCACCGGAACATCCACTCCTTGTAGTGCATCGGCAATCTCCTGTACGGTAAATGGATTTGCCGTAGAGCGGGCCCCGATCCACAAAATATCTACTCCGGCCTTCAGGGCCTCTTCTACATGTCGTGCCGTGGCCACTTCGGTGGTCACTTTCAAACCAGTTTCTGCCTTGGCCCGGAGCAACCATTCCAAACCTATGCTGCCAATGCCCTCAAATTCACCCGGACGGGTCCGCGGCTTCCAGATACCGGCCCGCAATACACTGACTTTACCTGTATTGGCCAGCAAATGGGCCGTCCCCAGCATTTGTTCTTCGGTTTCTGCGCTACAGGGACCAGCTATGACCAGAGGTTCGTTCCCGGTGTCCAACCAGGATTTTAAGGGTAAGATGTCTAAGTTATGTTTCATTTTGATGGTTGTTTTCTAATTTATGATGGTTGTTTTCTAATTTCAGTATTTATTTTTTTCTTAAATCTTTTCGTTTTTGAGGTATTCGCCCATTATGTTAAAATTCGTTGCGTGCTTTAGTACTTTTTTGACGGAGGCATCATAATCGCTTTGATTTTTCCATTCCACATCCACATAAAACTCATATTCATTTCTTCTCCCCAAGACCGGCATGGATTGAATTTTGCTCATATTAATTCCTTCCTCCTCAAAACATTTCAATACGGAAAAAAGAGCACCAACGGTGTTTCCAATCTGAAAGGATAGGGAAGCTTTATTTGCACCTTCTATAGGTTCGCGATTGTTGGACAGGATCAAAAAGCGGGTATAATTCTTTTTATTGGTTTCAATGCGCCGCTCCAAAATTTCGAGACCATATACTTTTGCAGCCAGTTTGTTGGCAATGGCAGCGGTATCTCTCAGACTTTCTTCCTTGATTTTTTGGGCACAGCTTGCTGTATCCATGCCCTCACTCACCTTCAGTTGGGGATTGTCCTCCAGAAAATCATCGCATTGGCGAATAGCAATGGGGTGGGATTCAACAAATTTGATATCTTCGAAGGGTACGCCCGGCAAGGCCATCAAATGCAGTTGGATGTTGAGGTGTACTTCTCCAGCAATATTGAAACGGTAATCCCGCAGCAGGTTATAATTGGGTAAAATGCTTCCTGCCAAGGAATTTTCAATGGCCATAACCGTATAATCCACTTCTTTCTTTTTGAGTAGTTCGCAAGTCTTTTTGAAGGACTCGCATTCCACGATCGTGATATTATCTCCAAAATATTTGAAGGCTGCTTCTTCGTGGAATGAGGCGTGGCTGCCCTGTATTGCTACTTTCATTTTTGTTGTGATTTGTTGTTTGTTAATTTTTCGTTGTCTGTTAATTTTTAACGGCAAAAAAAAAATCCCGGCTGTTTGGGCCGGGATTTTTAAATATCATTAATGTATTGTTTTTAATGCATATCAGTCCCGGCTTTTATTGCTAAAATAAAAGTAACCGAAAAACCAGAATGCATTATTTGTTCTCATATTGAAAAAGATATTTCTGTATCTTGCCGTCAAATCTACGGAAGATTTTAACAATGTCAAGGAAAAACTAAAAAAAATTAAAAATTCAACGGATATATTCCGCATCCTCATCATCCAAAGTATTGTTGATTTCCAGAGATGGACCTTGATTATCCTCACCTTCGTCCCAGAAAGGGTCTTCTTCTTTCTTTTTCTTTCCCCTGCCGAGCATCAGGCCCACAACTACCCCGATGACAAACATGGTTCCAAGGACCGCCAGTTTTGGAACACTATGATTGCCAAAAATCCAGAAATTGACCTCGTCCATATTTTTCATCAGAATTACGGTGACTAATGCGGTCAGGACAATGATTAAAATAGTTTTTGCATTCATCTGATTATCTTTTTGCTTTTTTTCAACACCTCATGGTAATAGGCTTCGTATTGGGGCATGATTTTATCCAGTTCAAAATCCTTCGCACGGTTAAGGGCCGCTTCCTTGAATTTTTCCAGTCGGTCACAATCCTCCAGTACATATAGGGCCTTTTCTGCCATGGCATCAATATCACCCACATCACAAAGGAACCCGGTCACGCCTTCCAGGTTCAACTCAGGCAAACCGCCGATATTGGATGAAATCACCGGTACCCTGCAGGCCATGGCTTCCAACGCCGCCAGCCCAAAACTCTCCGACCCCGATGGGATCAGAAAGAGGTCTGAAACCGATAATATCTCCTCGATAGCATCCTGTTTGCCCAAAAACCTGACATTGTGTGCAATATCCAGATCACGGGCCAACTGTTCTGCCTGCGTTCTTTCGGGTCCATCGCCCACCATCAACAATTTGGACGGCAATTTGTCCTGTACTTTCTTGAATATATGGATCACATCCATGGTACGCTTGACTTTTCTGAAATTGGAAGTGTGTACCAATACCCGCTCGTGCCCCGGTGCGATCGCCTCTTTGAAGTGGGCCTTTGCTTTCATATTGAAGCGGTCCAGATCTATAAAATTTGGGATGACCCGAATATCCCGGGTGATATCGAAATGATCAAGGGTTTCTTCTTTAAGATTTTCGGAAACAGCGGTCACCCCATCCGATTGATTAATTGAAAAGGTGACCACCGGATTGTAGCTGGCATCTTTACCGACCAGGGTAATGTCTGTGCCGTGCAGGGTGGTGATTACCGGGATATGGATCCCAAAGCTGGCCAAAATCTGTTTGGCCATGAAAGCTGCGGAGGCATGGGGTATAGCATAATGTACATGTAGTAGGTCGAGTTTTTCGAAGCGGACTACATCTACCAGTTTGCTCGCCAATGCCAATTCGTAAGGCGGGAAATCAAAAAGCGGGTACTTTGAAATACTCACCTCATGGTAAAAAAGATTTTCTGAGAAAAAATCCAATCGGGCAGGACGGCTGTAAGTAATGAAATGAATCTCATGGCCTATCGTGGCCATTGCTTTACCCAGCTCAGTTGCTACAACTCCACTGCCCCCAAAGGTTGGATAACATACTATTCCTATTTTCATGTTTGAATGACTCCTACGTTAAATGGTTTTTCGATGGGGCTTTGATTGGCTGCTTCAATGCCCATGGAAATGACTTTCCGGGTTTCCAATGGATCGATGATCGCATCCACCCACAAACGCGCAGCCGCATAATATGGTGTGGTCTGAGATTCGTAACGGGCTGTGATCTCATCCAGGAGTTTGGTTTCGTCTTCCGGAGTAATCGTTGTCCCCAAGGCTTTTTGGGAGGCGGTTTGGATCTGGAGCAGGGTTTTTGCTGCTTGGGATCCACCCATTACAGCGATCTTGGCTGATGGCCAGGCCACGATCAGGCGGGGATCATAGGCTTTGCCGCACATGGCGTAATTGCCAGCTCCATAGGAGTTGCCCACGATCACAGTAAATTTGGGGACGACGGAATTGGCTACTGCATTGACCATTTTTGCCCCATCTTTGATAATGCCCCCATGTTCGGAGCGGCTGCCCACCATAAAACCGGTGACATCATGCAGGAATACCAGAGGAATCTTTTTTTGATTGCAATTCATGATAAATCGGGTGGCTTTGTCTGCCGAATCCGAGTAGATCACACCTCCAAATTGCATTTCCCCTTTTTTGCTTTTTACTACTGTCCGCTGATTGGCCACAAATCCTACTGCCCATCCATCGACCCTGCCGAGCCCGCAGATCAGGCTTTGTCCGTATAGGGTTTTGTATTCCTCAAACTCTGAGTTGTCGCAGAGTCTCAGGATGATTTCTTTCATATCATATTGCTTTTCGCGCGAAGTCGGCAAAACGCCATATATCTCTTTTTCATCCAGCTTTGGGGCTGCGGCTTTGATTCGATCAAAGCCAGCATCCTTGGGTTTGCCAAGCATGGACATGATATTCCGTATGGAATCCAGGCAACTTTGGTCATCCGGATGTTTGTAGTCGGTTACACCTGAGATTTCACAGTGTGTGGTGGCACCACCCAGAGTTTCATTGTCAACGGTTTCGCCAATTGCCGATTTGACGAGATAAGATCCGGCCAGGAATACTGATCCGGTTCCATCAACGATCATGGCTTCATCGCTCATGATCGGAAGATAGGCACCTCCGGCAACACAGGAACCCATAATGGCTGCGATCTGAACAATGCCTTCGCTACTCATGCGGGCATTGTTGCGGAAAATGCGGCCAAAATGTTCTTTGTCCGGGAAAATTTCATCCTGCATGGGCAGAAAGACTCCTGCGGAATCCACCAGATAAATTATGGGCAGGCGGTTTTCCATGGCGATTTCCTGGGCCCGCAGATTTTTCTTGGCGGTCATAGGAAACCATGCTCCGGCTTTGACAGTGGCATCATTGGCGACCACTACACATTGTCTGCCGGAGACATAACCAATGCCGGCAACTACTCCCGCAGAGGGGCAACCTCCATATTCTGAATACATGCCATCGGCAGCCAGCGCTCCTATTTCAAGCCATGGGGCATCTTTATCCAGTAGATAACTTACCCTTTCCCGGGCAAGCATTTTGCCTTTATCCTTTTGTTTTTGGGCAGACTTTTCTCCACCCCCTTTATATACTTTTCTAAGTCGGTTTTTTAGATCAGAAACAGCTAATTTATTGGTGTCCTCGTTTTGATTGAATTCTAAATTATTCATGTGGCAAGATACCATTTATTCAGAAAATAAAATAAAAATACTTGGGTTACCTTTTCGGGTTACCGGGTATATACCATTGTATGAACAAATTTGTTTTAACCACAAAAAGAAAATTAACAATGAAAAATGTATTCAAATTTGGTTTCCTGGGATTGGCCATCGCTGTTGGAACCGCTGCTTGTAACTCTGCTACCAGTGAATCAGAAAACACTGCTGATTCTTTGGAAACTGTGATCGAAGAATCTATTGAAGCTACAATTGATTCTCTTGATTCTATCGGTGATGCAGCTATTGATTCCCTGGATTCTTTGACAAACGACTAAGAACAGAGGTACCAAATTAGCACAAAGAGACCGTCTCGGAAATAACCGAGGCGGTTTTTTTTGGCACCTTCAATAAACTTTTACGAAAACACAAATTCCCCAAATTCATGCAAATTTGGGGAATTTGTGTTTTGCAAAATTCAAATACTGAAACCTCAAATACTAAAAGTTCAAAGCATTGAACCTTACGACAGGTTACTTCAATTCCAGGAATTTGTTGTATTCGATCTCTTTGGGTTGAAGTTTGACCAGTTTTTTGAGGTGGTCAAATACTTTCAGAGCCTTGGCTTCTTCGAACAAACGGTTGGCCTGTTCTTTGTCTTGCAACAACTGCATGGCGTATTGGGCCAATTCTTTTTCACTGGGTTCGCCCTGACCGTACATGCGCAATTGGGCAGCGATGCGGCCTTTGGCCAGCTCCAGCACTTCCTCATATTTGACTTGCAGGTCATTATTTCGGATTATCTGATTTTCAATCAGCGTCCATTTAAGGTTTTTTAGGAAATCAGCAAAGCCTTCTTCCAATTCCGCCTCTCCAATTTCCGGATTGGTGGCTTTCAGCCATCTTTTCAAGAAATCTTCCGGCAGATCTACCTTCACTTTTTCCATTCCTTGGGTGTAGATGTCGTTTTGCAATTTCTGTTCTGCATTCTGCTCCAACATTCCCTCCACCTCTTCACGGACTTTGGCTTTGAACTCTTCTTCATTATTTACCACTCCTGCACCAAATAATTTGGTATAGAAATCTTCATTGAGGTCTGCTTCCTCCAGACGGTTGATGTTTTTGACCTCCAGTTTGAATTCAGTGGTTTCCAGCGCTCCGGCCTCTTCATCTGAAATTCCCAACACTCGGCTGATATCTTCCTTTTTCAATGCTTTGACAAGGTCAATCACCAGTTCGCTGTCCTTTTTC
>Ga0172382_10006356_pt1 | contig 17197 bp, 12 predicted proteins | sample Leawel138RmetaG_FD_122245 | JGI IMG/M metagenome (GOLD analysis project Ga0172382, IMG submission 122245) | Leachate microbial communities from a municipal landfill in Southern Ontario, Canada - Leachate well 138R metaG | ecosystem: Engineered > Solid waste > Landfill > Unclassified | place...
TAATATACATATTGATTAGAAATAGAAAAGCAGTGATTTTTCAAAAAGAAGGATTAATCTTTTCCGTATCCTACATAGTAATCAGTCTGGCTTATCTATTATTCCGCAACACAATAATCACAACGGAGTTATCAAATACGAATTTCGGAATCAGTGAATATATATCTAATTTATATTTCCTACCCGAGATATTCGGGAAATTTCTGATACCGGTCAATTTGTCAACACTTCCGATATATTCATTAATTTCTACTATTATCGGGATATTGACAAGTATGTTGTTTATTTATTTATATATAAATTCAAAAGCAGATAAGTCTTATTTGTACTTTGGAATAATATGGTTTGTATTACTTTCATCGCCCGGAATGTTCTATACCCATGAGTTTGGTAATTTTGCGTATAATTATCTTGAGCATCGTGCATATCTTCCGTTAATAGGAATTATTGTACCAATTTCGGTACTTCTTAATCAATATATTAGGAACAACACATTCAAACCAATTATCGTACTATATTTAATCATATTAGGAATAATTTCTGTGATAAATACCGGAAATTATGAAAACAGGTTCAAATTTTATGATAAAGCAATAAAGGATAATCCTGAGAGTGCTGCAATGGCATATCTAAACAGAGGAATATTTTATGCTAATACCGGAGATAATAAATCAGCAGTTGATGATTTTGAAAAAGCTAAGGAAATATTTCCGGAATATGCATCAGCTTATAGTAATCTCGGGTTAGCAATTTCAAATAAGGGTGTTAATCAGGAATATTCTATAAGATGTCTGGATAAAGCAATTCAATTGGATTCAAGTAACCAACTATATTATTTTAATAGAGGTACGATTCATGGGAAATTTGGAAATCCGGAAAAAGCCATAGCGGATTACAAAACAGCAATCAGCATCAAGAGTGATTTTAGAAATGCATATCGAAATTTAATTTATGAGTTAAACAGAATCGGTAATTTTGAAGAAATCGTTAAGGAAGCCAACACAGCAATTAAAAATATTCCTGATTATAATGAAGCATATTTGGAGCTCGGTGTTGCTAAATACTATCTTCAAGACACAATAGGAGCATGCGAAGCATGGAAGCAATCCGCTGAGTTCGGCAATATCAAGGCAAAAGAGTATTACAGACAGGTTTGCAAAACAACAATAGAATAAGTGTGAGCAAAACAGAAATAAATTCAATAATATATGACTAAAACTCATATCTGCAATTCAACAGAACATCAATCGTTCCTAATAAAATATTGTCTAACATGTTTACATATATATGACACCCCGAAAAACAAAAATAATCTGTACAATAGGTCCTGCATCAGAAACCACTGAAGATTTAATCGAATTAGTCCACAGAGGAATGGACATTGCGAGGTTGAATTTCTCGCACGGAACACACGAAAGCCATGCCAAGTGTATTCAAAACATTAGAGATGCATCAATTGCCACAGGTAAACAACTTGCAATTCTTCAAGACCTGCAAGGTCCGAAAATAAGAATAGAGAATGTTGAAAATGACTCCGTCATGATTAAAGACGGTGAAAATCTTATTATCACGACAGAAGATCTTGATATTGGTAACTCAGAAATTGTTTCAACATCATACAAAGAACTACCTAATGATTTGAAGACGGGAGACACATTACTACTTGATGATGGGTACTTAATCCTAAAAGTCGAGAAAATATCCGGAGAAAGAATTTACACCAAGATAATAAAAGGTGGAGCACTGAAAAGTCGGAAGGGAATTATTGCACCGGGAGTAAGCTTCTCTGCACCATCACTAAGCGAGAAAGATTTAGATGATTTAAAATTTGGATTATCTCACGGTATTGATGTTGTAGCACTTTCATTTGTAAGAAATGTCAGAGATATTATCGAACTCAAAACTACTATGAGAATTTTTGGAAGACCTGTTCCGATAATTGCTAAAATAGAAAGACCTGAGGCACTTGACTCAATAAACGATATCTTGCACGAAACAGACGCAATAATGGTTGCCAGAGGCGACTTAGGTTTAGAGCTTCCACCGGAAGAAGTACCTTTGATTCAAAAGGAGTTGATTGAACGAAGCAATCAATACGGTAAACCTGTAATAACCGCTACACAGATGTTAGAATCAATGATATACAACCCTCGTCCAAGTAGAGCCGAAGCAAGTGACATAGCAAATGCTGTAATTGACGGGACGGATTGTGTAATGCTGAGTGCTGAGACAGGTACCGGTAAGTATCCTCTTGAATCGGTAGAATACATGGATAGAATTATCAGAACAACCGAAAATAAATTCGGCAGGAACAATCAAGATAATAATGAAATAAATGAAAATTCAGATATTTCCGATGCCTTAGGTAAAGCAGCATGTAATCTTGCTGAAAATGTGAGAGCTTCTGCCATAATTACTCTTACAAATTCAACACTTACAGCAAAGAAAATTGCTAAGTACAGACCTCAAGTTCCAATTATAGCAATTACAAATGATGCTCATGTACATCGCCGCTTGAACTTTGTATGGGGTGCAACTTCATTATACATCGAAAATATTCATGATTTTGTGAGTAATTTCGATTCTTTGAAACCGCATCTTAATAACTTTGATTTCATACAGCCAGGCAGTCTTGTTGTATTTGTAGCAGGTCTTGCTGAAAAATCATTCGGAAAAGATAATATCGTGAAACTATTTTATGTATAATAAATAAAGTATTATTTAAGATGAACGACAGAAAAATTTCAGTACCTATACCGAAGAACCCTGACTCAGCAGTATCATTATTTGAAAATTTTGTTAAAATTGTCCAAATACTGCGAGAGGAATGTCCTTGGGACAGAAAGCAAACCAATGAATCTATAGCACCACTCATGATAGAGGAAACCTACGAAGCAATAGATGCCATTTATGCAAGAGATGACTATGAATTTTCTAAGGAATTGGGAGACTTACTCTTGCATATTGTAATGCACGCCATTATGGCGGAACAAAGAGGTGCTTTTAATCTTAATGATGTTATAAGTCGAATATCTGATAAGATGATTCACAGACATCCGCATGTTTTCGGTGATGGAGATGCCAAAGACGAACATGCTGTATTACGTAATTGGGAATCACTTAAAATGAAAGAAAAATCAAGGTCTGCCGACAGTTCAATCCTTGATGGCGTACCCAATTGTCTGCCGGCATTGTTGAGAGCTGAAAGAATACAGTATAAGGTTTCGAGGATAGGATTCGACTGGTCTGATAAAGATGATGTTTGGAATAAAATTTTCGAAGAACTCAATGAGTTTAGACATGAATTAAGCTCCGGTAATAAAGAAAAAGCAAGACAGGAACTTGGCGATTTTATATTTGCAATTGTAAATGCTGCTCGTCATGAGGGTATCGTCGCTGAAGAAGCATTACATCTTACCAATAATAAATTTAAAAAACGCTTCCAATTCATCGAAAAAATTGCCAGAGAATCAGGATTAAACTTAAATGAAATGAGTTTAGAAGATATGGACAAATTATGGGAGGAATCCAAAGTTGAATTTCAATGATTTTCTACTCGTTTTATAGAGTATCTCCGATTAATTTCATCTGATGTATATTTTTATGCAGAAGACATGAGAATTTATGGTAAGCAATTGTATTATATAGCGTTACTCATTGTTTAGCTTAATCTGATTAGAGTCTAATCTAATTTATTGTTATAAAAAAGACATAAAAAAGAAGCAAAAATGTATTTTTTTTTATTTTTATGTTTTATATTATCAATAAATTCATTAATTTTGAGTTAGTTATTTGACAATTTAACAAAAAGAATTTCAGTCATGAAATTCCATATTTTGACTAACAAAAAAAAGGAAAATAATTATGTCAGAAGGCTCATTCAATCCCTTCAAGATGGCTCAACAACAGTTTGATGCTATTGCAGAACAATTACAATTAGATGAAGCAACACGCGAGCTGCTCAGAAATCCAGACAGAGAATATCATTTTAATATTCCAATCAGAATGGACGACGGTTCATACAAGGTATTTCGCGGTTATCGTTGTCAGCATAATGATGCTCGCGGTCCTGCAAAAGGTGGAATCAGATTCCATCCTCAAGAAACAGTTGACACAGTAAGAGCATTATCAATGTGGATGACTTGGAAAACAGCAGTTGTTGATATTCCGTTAGGAGGCGGTAAAGGTGGAGTAATCTGTGACCCGAGAAATCTTTCTATGCGTGAGCAGGAAGCGATTTGTCGCGGATATATTCGCCAAGTTGCGAAGAACATTGGACCATTGCAAGATGTACCGGCACCTGATGTGATGACCAACGGACAACACATGCTTTGGATGCTCGATGAATACGAAAGAATAGTCGGCTATAAGGCTCCCGGTGTAATTACAGGTAAACCATTAGGTTCTGGTGGCTCCTTAGGAAGAACTGAGGCTACAGGATATGGAGTAATCTTCACATTGCGTGAAGCTCTCCAAGAAAAGAACGTTGATGTAAAGAACACTACTGCTTCTTTCCAAGGATTTGGTAACGTTAGCCGTTTCGCTATGGAGCTTTACACTCAATACGGTGGTAAAGTAATTGCGGTATCAAGCTGGGATAATAAAGAGAAGAAAGCCATCACATACAGAAAATCAACCGGCATAAATATTGATGAAATGCTTGGTATTACCAACAGATTCGGTGAAGTTGACCAACAAAAAGCTCGTGAGCTTGGATATGAAATCCTGGCGGGTGATGCATGGTTGGAACAAGAAGTTGATATAATTGTTCCTGCTGCTTTGGAAAACCAAATCAATGCCGCAACAGTTAATTTGATCAAACCTACGGTAAAATTCCTTGTCGAAGGTGCTAACGGTCCTACTACACCTGAAGCAGACGAAGTGATTAAATCCAAAGGTATCTGGGTTGTTCCTGATTTCTTGGCTAATGCAGGTGGTGTTACTTGTTCATATTTCGAGCAAGTTCAATGTAACATGAATTACTTCTGGACAAAAGAAGAAGTACTTGAAAAATTAGATCAGAAGATGACACATGCTTATCATGCAGTCAGTGATTTAGCGCGTACAAGAAATATCTACATGCGCGATGCTGCTTATTTGATTTCAATATCAAGAGTCGCTGAAGCTTGTAAATTACGCGGTTGGGTATAACAATCAGCCGATTATTTTGAACTTCCCTTATACACCCTGTGTAAGGGAAGTTTTTTTTTCAAACATATCCACTTCCCTATTTATTCCTCAAATTTACTTATAGATTATTTATTATTTATGAGTTTTTCTATGATGTTCAATCATTAAATAAGAATATATTTTATGTGTAAAATAGCTATTAGTGAATAATTTATCACCGAATTCGACCTGAATAGAAGTCTATTCACAATGAAAATGTTAGATTAATTATTTTAAACTTTTAAATATGGATAATATTTTTTTTTATCCGTATAAAAATTAGTACTTTTATTATGTTTATTATTACAAGAAATATTTTTTGAACATAATTAAGGAGATGCTTTAAGATGATAAGAATTATATCATTGTTAGCTATTGTGATACTATTACAATCAGGTATAGTACTATCAAACACACCCGAAATCGGTAAAGACAGTAAGGGGAATCTAATCGTAAAGGGAGAATTGATAATCAAACTTTCCGATAAAGTGAATATCAATGAAGTTGATGACACCCATTCTCGTAAAAATTCTCCATCAGCTTATTTCGGGATACCATCACTGGACAGTAAATTACAACCATTTGGCGCTATTACGGCAAATAAAGCATTTGAGGATATCAAAAACTTAACCAAACTTCAAAATACACTCGGAACAGTAAGTGAAGAAACCATTGACAAACTCGACAGATACTATAAAGTCAAGTTTAACGATGAAGCTCCACTTGATAAAATCATTAGTGGTTTAGAAAGGGAAGAAACAGTTGAACATGTAGAATACTCTTACGTCTATGAAACCACAGATGTTCCGAACGATGAGTTGTTGAGTACTTTACAGCACCTTCCCCAGGTAAGTGCAGAACAAGCTTGGGATATTCATAAGGGGGAAAACGGACCTGAAATCGTCATAGGCATTCATGACTCAGGATGTCAATGGGATCACCCTGATCTATTTTCCAACATAAAAGTTAATTATGATGAATGGACAAACCGAGACAAAGAACTGTTCATTGAGCAAAACGGAAGACTGGTTATTAATCCGGAAGCTGTTGACGGATTAGACAGCGACGGTAACGGTTATGTTGATGATGTAGTAGGATATAATTTCTATAATTATGATGGTTCACAAGCAAATGACCCATACGGTTCTCTACAAAATGTTCATGGTACCCATGTCGCCGGAATTGCCGCCGGTGTTACTAATAACTCGCAAGGAATAGCTTCAATCAGTTGGAATGTTAAATTCATACCTACGAAACATAGTTCATTGGTTGGTCAGCAGTTTTTATACAATGTCGAACAAGGTTTATACTATATGGCAACCAGAGGTGTTGATGTTATCAACATGAGTTGGGGCGGAAGTCCTTTCTCTTGGATGATGGTAGATCTATTCAGTTTCCTGAATGAGTCGGGAATAATTCTGATTTCTTCTGCCGGGAACACCGGGAAGGATGAAATGATGTTCCCTAACTCTTACCCCGGTGTGTTAAGTGTTGCTTCTGTTGCTTCTAATGATGCGAAGGCTTACTATTCGACTTATGGGGTTCAAGTGGATTTATCAGCTCCGGGTGGTGATGCTTTTGTTGACGGAGGAATCAACAGCTCAATGCCGATGAATATATATAAAAGAGCACAAGGTACTTCGATGGCAAGTCCATTTGTAGCCGGTCTTGCAGCACTCGTTAAATCTTATCATCCAACTTGGACTAACAAGCAAGTTATTAAGCAAATCGTAGGAACTTGCGACCCAATTGACCAACAAAATCCGGGATATGAAGGAAAACTTGGCTCCGGACGAATAAATGCTTACAAAGCTCTAATCGAAAATAGAGTACAAGTATCAAGAGAGCCTAAAATTGCATTTATGACAAGTAGTATCTTGGATCAAAACGGAAGTGATTTAATCAATCCGGGAGATGAAGCAAATTTATCTGTAGTCGTTAGAAACTTTAATAAATTCTATGATGCAGGAGGCTTGTTATTTAGAATCATTATTGATAATGAACATGTTTCTACCTTAATCCCGACCCGAACGAGTAACTTAAAGGCAGATGATATTAAGTCGCTGAGTGATTTTAAACTTAAAATATCAGAAAACGCTAAGCCTGATATAGTAGAAATCAAACTGCAGGTAGAAAAATTTGACGGTACTGTTATCTATGAAGATGAGTTGGATTTTGTAATTGCAGGCGGATTACTTGTTTACGAAAACAATCCGGGAAGCCCGTATCAAAGTGGAGCATTTATTACAGAAACACTTGAATCAAAAGGATTTGAAGTTGTTTATACGAATGAAATGCCTACTGAATTTAAGGGCTTTAACGGAGTGTTCATTACTTTAGGCAGCATGGCAGACCAGCCTCAATTCGTAGCAAACAATGATGTATTCACTGCAATATCAAATTACCTCCAATTGGGTGGCAAATTATTTATTGACGCTTCCAGCCTATTTACATATCAAGTAATACCTAACTTGCCCTCAGACCAACTTGGAGCTTTGTTTGGTCTATCCGGAGCACAAGCAGGTAATCCAATGAATGTAAACTTTACCAATTTATCCGGTGCGGGTGGTTCATTGGCTCAAGGATTGAATTTCTTCAGTTCCTCACAGCCCAACGGATATTTAGTTGAGAAATTTACTCCAAATCAGATATATGGAGGCTCATCTATGTTGATCGAAGAGAGCTACGGAACTGTTGGTGTTCAGACAAGTGGATTGTTCGGACAAAGGGTAGTAATGATGTCTGTTGCTTTGGGACAGATAAATGATGATATCTGCCCTTCAACAAAAGAAGTTTTCTTAGAGCGAATTATTGACTTCATGGGTATTTTAAAACCCATCAAAATCAGCATGCCCAACGAATTTACAATATGTCGCGGTGAATCTGTTGAACTGAATCCCGGTGATACATACAATTGCAATCTGAATCAATTCTTAAATCAAACTGTTAGTGGTGGTTCAGGCTTTTATAAATATGAATGGACTCCATCATCAAACATGATGAATGCCGACAGCCCAAATCCAACGGTTATGAATGTTAATCAAAATACAAGCTACAAGCTGACCGTTACCGATTTAATGTACGATATTACAGGTGAGTTCACCACAGTCGTTAAAGTACAGCAATCTCCTCAAGTCACATTGAGGACAGTTGTCAGAGAAAGAGTCGGCAACATGAAGGACCTGAATGATTATATTCTAAACTATAACTCAAATTACCACTATACTTGGTTTCTCAATAATAGTACTGAACCTTTGGATGAACGTCTCGTGAGTGAATGGCAGGTAAGCTTGGGCTTCAACAAGTTCACTGTGGTAGCTGTCAATGAATCAGGATGTGAATCCACGTTATCAGGAAAGATGACGCTGATAGGTTCGATGATGAAGGATAATGGAAGCGATATCATTGAAGGCTTAAACGGTTATTCTTACATGAATGTATTTCCGACCATTTCAAGTGATATTGTAAATATTCATGTTGAATTTGTGAATAGTCAACAATATGATATTTATATCAGTGATTTATTAGGAAATAAAATAATTAATGTAAAAGAAGGATATTCTGAGTCTTTTGACGGAAGCATTGATATTTCTGCTTTAAGCAGCGGTACCTATATTTTGGTTGTTGAGTCAAGTGAAGACAAAATCATCAAAAAAATCATTAAGATGTAAAATTTTGATGTTGAAAAACGGTGTCAGACCTACTGACACCGTTTTTTTGTTATATTTTGTCAAAACCTGTATAAGGTATCAAAGGCTCAGGAATTGTAATTGAACCATCTTCATTTAAGTAGGTTTCGAGTAGGGCGACCATAATTCTCGAAGTTGCTAATCCGCTTCCGTTCAAAGTATGAACAAATTCCGGTTTTGCAGAAGGTTCCGGTCTGAATCTTATTGATGCTCTTCTTGCTTGAAAATCGGTAAAATTCGAGCAACTTGAAACTTCAAGCCAGCTCTCTTCACCCGGGGACCAAACCTCAATATCGTAAGTCATCGCCGACGAGAAACTGGTATCACCTGAACATAATCTCAGCACTCTGTAGTGTAATCCGAGAGCTTTTACTATGTCTTCAGCCTCATTAGTCAGTTCTTCAAGTCTCTGCCAAGAATCAGAAGGTTTAACAAAGTTGACCATCTCAACTTTATTGAACTGATGTACTCGCAGAAATCCTCTTACATCTTTTCCGTAGCTGCCGGCTTCTCTACGAAAACAAGGAGAATAACCGCAGTACTTTAGAGGTAATTCTGATGCTTGAAGCATTTCGTTGTTGTGAAAGTTTGTCAGTGGGACTTCAGCCGTCGGAATAAGGAACATGTCATCTTCACTTGCATGATACATATCATCAGCCATTTTTGGTAATTGACCGGTACCGTGCATTGAATTTCTATTAACAATAAATGGTGGAAGAAGCTCTGTATAACCATGCTTTTCGATGTGATAATCAATCATGAAGTTAATCATGGCTCTTTCAAGTTTGGCACCTTTACCCTTATAAAAAGCAAAGCCCGAACCGGAGACTTTACCACCTCTTTCGAAATCAATGATATCATGTTTCTTGGCTATTTCAATATGGTTCATTTTAATAGATTGAGTAATGGGATTACCCCAGGTTCTGATTACATCGTTATCATCTGCTGATTTGCCTGCTTTGACATTTGGTCCAACCATATTCGGTATTCGAAGAACCAATTCTTCAATATCATTTTCAATTTTTCTCAGCTCATCATCCAAATCTTTAATCTTGTCGGAAACCTCCTTCATTGCAATGATTTTATCATCTGCATTCTGTTTTGATTTCTTTAATTCAGAAATTTCTTTAGTAACGACATTCCTGAGATTTTTGAGTGATTCAACCTCTTTGATGACTTTTCTTCTGTTTTCATCAAGCTCTAATATTGAATCTACTGAAGCAGACTCATTTTTATTCTTAATATTTTCTCTGACAGCTTCAATGTTTTCTCGTATGAATTTTAGGTCTAACATAACAATTCCAAATAATTAACAATTATAATCTTATGTATTTTAATGATTACAAAAGTAGTCAAATTAATAATATTATCTATAATCGAAATTATTAATATGACAATTATGATACATTAATTTATTACTTTTGAAATAATCTTTGTATTTTTTTTACTTTGATACGAATTTGATATGACTATTAGATTATATGTGACAGGTGGAACATTCGATAAAGAATATAATGAGCTGAATGGTTCACTTTACTTCAAAGATACTCATGTAAATGAAATGCTCATGCTTGGCAGAAGCAAAGTTCATGTAGATATCAGGACACTAATGATGATGGACAGTAACGATATGACTGATGGGGACAGAGAACTCATTGCATCAAACTGTACAAAGAGTGATTATGATAAGATCATCATCACTCATGGAACTGACACAATGGTTGAAACAGCAAAAGTCATTGCTAATACAGTCACCGACAAGACTATCATACTGACCGGGGCAATGATTCCATACAAGTTCGGCAGTTCAGACGGACTATTCAATCTCGGAGCTGCCATAGCTTTTGTTCAAACTTTACCTAAAGGAGTTTACATTGCAATGAACGGTAAGTATTTCAATTGGGATAATTGCCGAAAAAATAAATTAATCGGTGAATTTGAAGAAGTTAAAAAGGATTGATTCTTTAACCGAAAATTTCACAGATCAGAGCAAAGAAGCTGCCTAACAATTTTGAAATCTAAATTTTAGGCAGCTCTTAGTTTGAATAAGGTTTTAGTTAATGAGTAATATCTGACCTTTTTTGGAAAAAGCTGAGCCGTAAATTCTAAAATAATATGCACCGGCAGAACATTTCCGCCCCTTGTTGTCTTCTCCACTCCAGAAGATTACTTTGTTACCCGGTTGATTATGACCATAGTCTTTTTTATATACAATATTACCTTCAGAGTCAAATATTTCAAAAAATACGAAATCAGAGTTTAAAAGCTCAAATTCAATTTTTGATTGAAATACAAAAGGATTCGGTGAAACCTTCAGCCTATCTCGCGATTGAGTAATATTTTTGTCTATTGTAGTCGAGCCGAAATTCCCAAAGTACCATTGCTTGAAATTACCACTCAAGTACATTTCCCATTGATCGCTTGCATGTTTGCTTTCGATACCGTCTAAGCCCTGAAATTCACTTTGCCCTGGAGGCAGTGCATTCACTTGATTAATGATACTGTTATTTGAATGCTGAACAAGCTGTTCATAAGTACCTCTTCCATTGATTAAATTAGGAATATTCCTCATGGTATGATAATTTAAATCATTATTGCCGTCAACGACATCATAAATATTGAGAACCAATGTCCCTTGGTAATTATTTGAAGTCCACCTGACACGATCACCATTATCCCAATCCTTAGCCGGTTTATTATTCCAGTTGACAAAATATCCTTTCGGAGGGTTAATTTGCTTGGGTAATTGTTCAAAATCAATGAAGCCCTGCCATTCCTGATGTCCGTTTGATAACAAAGGAAAACGAGGATCAGTACCTTCAGGTTTAATCGGGAATAATCCTGAATAATAAAAATTCAAAACATCATGTTCGTCAATTAGGAATACGTTAAACGACATCGGGTTATGTTTGATTGTCTCTATGTATTCATCACGAGTAATTGCTTTGTTTGCTCTGTATAAGCTGTAAAACATATTAAGTTCTTTCAACCAAAATGACATTTTTTCGCTGTAAATCTGCATCGTATTTTGGCTTATACCTTTAATCGGACCATATATAGTTCTGTTGATTGTAATCGGTATATATTCATAAGATAAGTTCATACCATCGAGTTTTTGCACTTTAATTGTATCAAATATTATTTCAGGTTTAAGAATTTCATCCGCAACTTTATATTCTAAATTATTAACGTCGTAAAGCTCCGAAATATAAGTATCTATATTGTCACCCAAACCCGATGTAAATGTCCATGACAATTTTTCATTTCTGCCAATAATGACAAATGGAACACCCGTAGCAGCTACACCACCCACATGAAACCCCGGGCATGATAATTCGACTTCATTAATCGGTGCCATCTCCCCCTTATTAGGTTCTCCCATTTGCGGACAACCAAGTAACAGCGATGTATTGTCGCTACTATAACTCATATCTGTCAAGACTGCAAAACTGCCAAACTTCTCAGGCAATCCGAAAGATTTTTGAATTTGTCTGTCACTTTCTCTTTGGCTTTTTATATTATTAATGAGCTCGCGGTCATATTGGATATCAATATTGATTGATTGCGGTAATTCTATTGCACTGATATCATGATCTTGAACCGTAGTAAAGGTTTTTGGGTCATTTATCGGGAAATATTTATTAAAATCTTCTTCGCCGAAGTCCTCAAGAATCATTAAGTTGTATAACTCGTCTCCTCCTTCTGCACCGAAAATTCTGGCAAATGTAACCATAATGGCGGCACTGTGGTATGGTTCCCATTTTTCTACGACAATTCCGAGATTTTTTATAAAATCGAAAGTAGAATATTGATATTTATCGGGATTAATTTCAATTGAATCAAGATATCTGTTAATGCCATCAGCAAATGCATGTATAGCATCTTTGAAGTTTGGAGGCATATTTTCCAATAATTGTTTATATTCTTCAACAGTATATTGAGTTTGCCTCCTTGTCAAATCTGCATTGAAACTGTTTGAACCAAAAAGTACATCAAACTCCGATAATCTGCCAAGAGCATTCATTCGGTAAGTAGCGAGCTGTAAAAGACGGTCGTTTGCTTGTGCAAAGCCCTGTCCGAAGAATAAAGCCTTCTCATTATCAGCAAAAATATGAGGTACTCCGTATTCGTCCCTGATTATCCGAACTTCACTTTTGTCTGGCGCTGTCAGAAACAGGGTGTCCAATGTTGATGATTTTGCATAAGTTATTGCAACCATTGTAATTGTTGAAATAATCAAAAATAGTTTCATATAAATGCACTCTGAATATGATAAATTAGTTAATTAGCTCGATGGTATCAATTTAACTGTACTTAAATTGTTACTGATATATTTGGATACGGTTTCTTTTAAGGTAAGAGCATTAACCGAATCAATTATCTTAATCGTATCATGAATATCTTCAAAGTCAGACTTCATTAGAACCGACTTAGCAAGTGACTGCATTCTCGCCGACATGCTTTCAAGCTCCATGATTATACTTGATTTCAACTGTTCTTTGGCTCTTTGTAATTCGCTTTCCCGCAAAGGTTTATTCAGGAACTTGTCAATTTCCCCCAAAATCAGTTTTTCCGTTTTTTCAGTTTTATTTTTATCTGTGGCAGCATAGATATAGAAAACACCACAATCAGAATGCACCTGTAATGTGGAATAAATTGAGTAAGCTATTCCTTGTCTGTCACGCAGATTATGATAGAGTCTGGAGCTCATACCGTCACCAAACAGTACATTAAATATCGGCAGTATAAATCTTGATTCAAATGAATAACCCGGGATCCTCGTGCCGAGTAGTATGTGAGACTGACTCACGGGTTTTTCAACAATCAACTCTGAAGCAGGCTCTACAGCAGGCATAGTACGCACCCTGTTGGCAGATTTATCTGAAAAGCGATCAACATACGACAAAGATTTTTTATAAACAAAATCATGTTTAAGGGGTCCGGCATAACAGATGATTAGATTACCGGACTTGTAATTATCATCGTGATATTTTGTCAATATTTCTGAGTTTATACTATTTAGTGAATCAATGTTTCCAAGAATCGGAGCTCCCATAGGATGATTACCAAAAATCAGTTTATCTCCATACTCGAAAATTGATTCTTCAGGATCATCTTCATAAGACTTGATTTCTTCAATGATAATCTGTCTTTCTTTCTCGATATCCCTGTTTTCAAAAACAGTATTTCGCGTTATATCGTTTAATAATTTGAAAGCAGGCAAAAAATTATCTTTCAAAGCTCGGACATAGAAGCTTGTTGTTTCCTGTGTAGTATAAGCATTGGCATAAGCACCGATAGACTCGAATTTTGAAGCTATTTGACGTGCGGAATACTTTCGGGTTCGTCTGAAAGCACAATGTTCGATAAAGTGAGCTATACCTGCGTTATCAGGTGTTTCATCTCTTGAGCCTGTCTCATAGAAGAAACCTAAAGCATAAGTCTCTGAACTTGGAATTTCTTCCGTGAGAACATGAATATTGTTTCCGATTTTATCAGAATTGATTTTACTCGATGAATACAAATTTTTTGAGTTATTTTTTTTACTTTTCATGATTATCAAATTAAATCGGCATTGCTAAAGCTAAAATATTTATCAAAACCAAAAATCAGATGGTCAATGACCTTGATTCCGATAATATTTCCAGCCTGTACCATTCTGTTTGTAATAATTTTATCCTGTTCTGAGGGCGATACATCACCGGAAGGATGATTATGAATTAGGAATACTCCTGATGCAGACTCAATTATAGCATTTCTAAATACTTCTCTCGGATCAACCAAGACCTGGTCAACAACCCCTTGTCCTACAATTGTTTCACGTATTATTCTGTTCTTTCTGTTCACGGATAATACTAAGAATATTTCCTTTCGCAAGTCTCTGAGTCTCGGCATGTAATATTCAGAAATATCTTCCGGAGATGTTATCTGAACTTTCATCTGTATGGGGTCCGGTGCAATTCTTCGTGAAAGCTCGAATGCAGTACAAATAGTAACTGCCTTTGCAAGGCCGATACCGTCATGTGTTTTGAGCTGTCCGGCATCACATCGTGCTACTTCAGATATATTACCGTAGTGAGCCAATATATCTTTCGCAATATCTAATGCTGTTTTCTTGCCGGTTCCAAAACCAATCAGAATAGCAAGCAACTCTGAATCCGATAGAGCTGCGGGACCCAGCTTAATCATTCGTTCCCGCGGTCTTTCGTCCTCTCTCCATTCTTTAATCGGCATAAGTGATTACCAATTGGTAATTAATTCGCATTATCATTGTCGGTATCCAAAACAACATCTAATCTTGCAAGATAGGATGAGCTTGCTTCTTCAAATTTTACTGAAATAATCTCCGGAAATTCCTCACTTAGAATTTCAGAAATTCTGTTTATGAGTCTATCTATTAATTCGGCTGAAGATTTGATAATAAGTAATGATTCATGTCGCTCTACTATAGTATCAGCCCAGGACGAGATTGATATTGTATTAGGTATTATATTACATTTAGCAGCAAGATGTTCACTTACAATAATCTTCGCAAGATGTGTTGCACTGTCTATCGAAGAAACAGCTACATAAACAATGCGGTAATTATTTGCTGAAATCATTTTAATATGAGTACATTTAAGATTAATAAATATTATATTTGTATTGTTCTTTTTTTCAAAATTAATAATTTATATAACTTTAACGAAATTATGATTGAAGTATTGATTTATTATATTCATATTGCAGGAGCATTATACGCTTATACTAAGAGTTGGCAGAACGGTACAGTTAAGGACGGTGTAATGGCTGTTCTGATGATTGGATTATTCTTCGCCATTGGCTGGGCTTTGACCGGAACAGTTGCACGAATAGTCTATCCTGATGCATGGAATTCCATATATTTTACTGACGACACTTTTTCTCTCGTAATACTTTTGATTCCTGAAATATATTTCTTCTACCATTTTTTCATAAAGACAAGAACATTAAGCGGACAATAAATATTTATAATTCTAAGTTATTTATCAATGAATGAACAAGTAAAACAATATATTGACAAAAAAATCAAATGCCTCGACAAAGGATTTGTCAGATTGGTGGATATAATGGGTGATGATGCCTCGATAGTACAGGCAGCAAGAGTATCTTACGGGAAAGGTACCAAATCTGTAAGTGAAGATCGTGGTTTAATCCGTTATTTGATGCGTCACAAACACACTTCTCCTTTCGAAATGGTAGAGCTGAAGTTTCACATTAAATTACCCATATTCATTGCCAGGCAATGGATTCGACATAGAACTGCAAGTGTCAATGAATACAGTGGCAGATACAGTGAGATGAAAGACGAATTTTATATTCCCGATCCAAGTGAATTCAGGACACAGAGTACTGTAAATAAACAAGGTCGTAGTAATGAAATATTGCCTGAAGATTCTATAAATCGGATAAGTAGCGTCATGGAGAACAGAAATCAGGCCTCCTATCAAGAATATCTTGAAATGCTCGACATCGGTTTGGCACGAGAAATTGCAAGAATAAACCTTCCACTTTCAAATTATACCGAATGGTATTGGAAGATTGACCTGCATAACTTATTCCATTTCCTTAGACTTAGGATTGATAAACATGCTCAGTATGAAATCAGGGTTTACGGCGAAGCATTAGCTGAAATCGTTAAATCTGCTGTTCCGCTTGCATGGGAAGCCTTTGAAGATTATATTTTAAATGCGCGTAATTTCAGTAGTCCGGAAATGTCTGTTATTCAAGAACTTTTAGCTAACAAACTACCAACTACTGAGGAGCTTGTTTCTAAAGGTTTGTCTAAGCGTGAAGCAGCTGAGTTTCTTGAGAAGTTCAATGATGAATAAAATTAGTTTGTATCAAATTTAAACTTAATCCGTTAATATAGAATTAAGATTTACTTAAACTGATAATATATTGAGATATTTACTATTATTTCCGGTGATTTTTGCCTTGATTTTCGATTCTTCTTTGAGTAAGGAGCCGATTGATGCAGACAGTATCGTGAGCAATTACTTAAAATATAAGAACCATAGTATCATACATCATGCTGCCGATGTAATTATCAAGGGTAAAATCATTGAAACTGAAGGTAAGAGAAGTGATTTCATTGTCTATTACCTTCCGGAAGATAATTACAGATTAAGGATGGATTTTGGTAAACTAAGAGCCGAAATCATCACCGGCAAATTTGGTAATTGGAGCAAGATTAAAGGTGCACCTCCGCTCCCTGCTGATGATTACAAAGTAAATACTGTCTTGAACTTCAAGTATATTTTGAATCCTGATTTTATTCACTCGGAAGAAAAAGGATTTACTTTAAAATATGATGGTAA
>Ga0172382_10006359_pt1 | contig 17188 bp, 20 predicted proteins | sample Leawel138RmetaG_FD_122245 | JGI IMG/M metagenome (GOLD analysis project Ga0172382, IMG submission 122245) | Leachate microbial communities from a municipal landfill in Southern Ontario, Canada - Leachate well 138R metaG | ecosystem: Engineered > Solid waste > Landfill > Unclassified | place...
CATGCCTAACATCGCCGGCAAGACTAAGACAGATACGTCGGTCCAAAAAATTGAAAAAACAGATCCGGACATACAAGCGGCACTAGCCGACATGAAACTCGTTGGATTCAAACAGGAGGACTTCGGTAGCGAGGAGGCATTTAACTCGGCAGCTAAGACGGTGGCAAACTTAGGTGCGGAATGGCAAACCTTCAACTTGTGGACAGTCAAGCTGCTAGGTCAAGAGAATCAAACGCAAGCCTTGGAGCGCATTCGCACCGCCAACGATAAACGACGCCAAGAACAAAGGAGTTGGAGTTTCTCAAACCTAGATAGCAGTTCCGATAAAGCTAATATGGCTATGAAATATGGATTCCATGATTGCTTCGATGACTCTAGCCAGTTGCTCTCAGTTGACGATTTTATCAGTCACTATGCGCGTACTAATGTTGCTTCTTTCAATGGAACGGCTGAGCTTTATGAGCGATGTTTGATCAACGGAGGCAATGAGTGTACGAAGGACGGTCAGGAGCTGAGCCTAGAGAAATTCTTGGTGAACTATAATGAAGCCGCCTCGCAGGAGAACAAGGATCAAGCCTTTAATGAATATTATGAATACTGTGCTGTGCGAACTCCTGTTTCATCTATTCAATATACTATCTCGTCTCATGACAATGATGTGATGGGTAGTCTTATTGCGGCGGCTGCATCGCGAGTTGGTTGGGATAGTGCGCTTAAAATGTCTCGTGATGTGTTAAACATGCAATCCAGATCTGGAGCAATGAATATAATAGCTGCCAACTTCTATAATTATCAACGAACTGGATACTTTGATGCGTTTGATATCAGACCTTACGCGATCGGGCGATCCAGTGTCATATCCGTAATGCACGTGGGTGGTATGTGTGCAGCGTTTGGTGCAGGTAATAGCAGCCAGGATAGTGACATCGAAATTGATGAGCTCGCTATCGCGCTGGGAGCTAAACCTCGTCAAGCGGATGGTGGTTATCACTGCTTGAAATGGACAGATGGTAACTGGAAACGTGTTGCTGATTACATTGCTGGCGAAACCGAGGGTCTTCGTGGGTTTATGTCGGTGTACTCTCCTACATTCAACAGCTATCAGGTGCCCTATTGGAGCTATCCCGGTCCGTACCAGCACGACTCAATTATTCAGACTCAACTCCAGAAAAAAGGAAGTGGTATTGCAAGTTACACAGAGAAAGTTACGGATCGGGAAACCTGCTCCACATATGCGGCAGGCCATTCAGGACTCACAAGTTGGTCTTATCCTGCCTGTGATTACCTAGAAAAGGCAAGCGAGTCAAAGAAGGCCAAAGAAAAAATGATGCAAGCCGCAGGTCGGTTTGATGCCTATATATGCAGCAGGTCTGAGGCTGTGAATGGATATGGCAAACCGGATCTGTCACGTTGTCCCACAGTCTTTTCTCGCGAACAGATAGAAGCTGGCGAACACAAACGCTAGATCATTGAATTCAATTTCTACACTCTTCGTTTAGGGGCTCATGCCCCTTTCTTTTTGTCCAAATTGGGCACTTTGGCGTGCCATCTGATGCTTGCTCACCTGAGAGAATATTAGCTCAAAGAGAGTATAGATAAATGAGGACACTATGACGGCAGATATTCAAGTTAACGGATTAGTACTTCCAATAAATGACGCTCATATTCATCAAAGACGAGGTGTAACCGCTGCAAGAACAGAAGCAGGTGAACCTCTTCACTTCACGGTATTAAAGTGTCTCGATGGTCGATACACGAAAACATATTGTGGACTTGCCAGAGTCGATAATACCGATGACTTTTTGAAGATCATGGAGTGGGGAGATCATTTCGAACCTATTGCTTCTTGGTATCAAGGGGGCACTCAATGATTAATAGTATTTTCAGAAAAATCTTCAGAAGAGAGCCCAAGCCTGATCTGTACTCTCAACTATCTAACCTTGTGGCTGAAATGCGGACTTTTCAGGCTAAGATCGAGCGCTTTCATGCAGATATAGAGGCGTCAGCTAGCCACTTTGAACACATCATCGAGCCCAATAATTTCATTAGCGCAGAGTGGGTTAATGGAAACCTACATGTAAAACATCGTCATTAAGAGGTAATTGGAATGGAATTGAACGAAAAAGCGAAAGTTGCGGCGCTCTATCAAGAACTTAGCAAAGCTGATGGCTCTGACCCCAACAAGTTGGTTGGGCAGCTTGAATCAGCGGCTAAGTCAATTGTGCAAAGCATGAATAGCCATCCTATTAAAGATGAGCAGATGAAAACCAGCGTTTTTGATTATGCTCATATGAATGAGCAGTATCGACAGCTATCTGAGCAGCAGATGAAAATTGTTGATTCGGTTCAGTTGCTAATTAAGCAAGTTGAAAGCATGGGGCACGAGAAACCAACCCAAGATAACTGGCTCTCTAAAACACTTTCTAACTATCAGCGGGGATATTTAGAGAACGATATTTTTACCGAGGCCGCAGGTGCTTTGGTTTGGATGGCGGCAAAGGCTATTCAGAAAATCTTTTTTGAGCCAGATAATCCTAAGCAACAACAAGCTGTCCAGGAACTAAAAAAAGATATTGGGAAAATGACAAAAACCCTTGGTGTTGAGTTGTCACGTCTTCAACTAGACGCCAAAACAGAACAGCGACATGGACTTATGTCTGAAGCCATCACTAATGCCAAGCAATTAGAACAAGGTGGTCAACAGAAAGACGCCGACAGACTGATTGTTAGCACCTATAACAAGCTATCCCAGTCTGCTCGAAAAGACTATAGCCAATATCAACCTCAACCAGAACATCATAAAGCCATAGCTCAAGCTCAAGCGAGAGAGAAAGTGCGTCACTCCGCAATAGAAAACCAAAATCAACTAAGCAACGAGCCCAAAATAGATCGAGACAAAAACAAGTCTATTTCTCGTTAATTATTTTTAAGCAATTGAGGAAACTGAAATGAAAAAAATAATCTTCATTCTGACTGCTGCATCCCTGTTTTCTTTGGCCGGGTGTGCAACTAAACCAGAAATCTGTACCACCTCACTAACTATTTTTAAGATCCCAGCAAGTGATGAGACCATTGATGTTACCTACAAGATCGAACATGGCAAAGATTGCCTTATTACCATGGCACTAGGCCCTCAAGGTAATGAGCAGAAATATATGGCTGCTCTTGATGGGGAATCTCGACGTTGCCTGGAGGATGTAACAGGAGAGAGCCAAGCAGGATTGCGTCTGGACTTCTCTGATGTTCGTCATAATAATCCGGTGGTAATTAATTATAAGCAGACTGGACCGAGCCCTTTAGAGGAACTAGTAGCGCTTAAGCCGGATGAGGCAAAATAAGAGTTACCTCAAATTTTAACATTTATAAACAAAGGCAGGTTACCTGCCTTTTTTGCTATTTATAGTGGCTTAAAATTAACCAAACCTTGGTGTATGTTCGAGTAAAAATGATTCTAATAGGTATAAGTCCGAGGATTGCCGTGCCAAAAAACTATAGTTCTAAGATAAGCAAAGCATTTGCTTACAAGAACTTAAAAGGGATTTAGTAAGGCTAAAAGATTGGAATGAGCTTTACTCTTTCTACTATGAAATAGAGGAGGTCGCATTAGTTGGCTGTTTGGCTAGAGGTGGAGAGACATTTAGTGATATAGACTTGTGTTTAAAAATAAGGTGCAGTAAACAGTTACAGTGAGTGTAAGGGCGAATATATCAAATGGAGGGAACAAGCTCTAGGGTATAAACCTCCGCCAATTGAATCGGCCGCAGAACGAGGCATGTTTGAACTAGATGTTAGTCCCTTTATTAAAAATCGTGATGGACGAATTGAAATATTGCGCAGGGACCAGTTCGAGCCAATATGCCTAACCTTACAGCCATTTATAAAATTAGTAGAAAATTGCCGCGTGATCGCTACCGACGTTGAAAAATTAGAAAGGCACAGATCCACTTTTTCAGAAGAACAAGCACTGGAGATTGTGAAGAATTGTGTGCCAGAAGATCCAAGTGGAATCAAAGGTATATACCGGGAGTCCTATTGTTCCGCACTCAAGCTATATCCTGAGTTTATCAGAGACGTAATATTGGATAGGGACTCATACTGGGAAGCTTACAAGGCCTATGTTGAAGATAACAAAGCGTAAGTAAGTCCATTTGCAAAGCCATGCTCCGGTTGTGAATAAATTATATAGTTAAGTCTTAACTTAATCTGTCAGATTTGACTAATAGGACTATATCCAATCTGGCAGTCACACATGTACCAATTGCTGACGATGGTTCTGACCTTTTTCGAATCGTTGCTTTTAACTGAAAGTGAACATTTATGTCATTTAAAAAAATAAATAATATTCAATCAAGCTCTAATTTAAGTCATCAAAAAACAGAGGATATGACTCAATAAATTCAGATAGTTAAGTAAGATTAAATCCAAGAGAGAACAGGCAGTCGCCCTCAAAATAAAGTAACTAAAATAGAAAAAAAGAGCCTCCCTACTTGCCTAAAAGGATCGTCTGCTAATAGAGTGTATTTCTTAGTCAATGGGATTAGTTCAAGGAGGGTAAAATGACTGACATCAGGAATGTCTTTATTAGTCATGTTCACGAAGATGACGCAGGTCTAAAAAAACTTAAGGACTTGTTGTCTCCCAAAGGTGTTGAAGTCAGAGATTCGTCAATACATACTGGTAAGTTTAACGACGCCAAAGAACCCAACTATATAAAGACTGGCATACTCGCACCGGCAATTAAGTGGGCAGGAGTTTTTATCTGTTATGTGTCCCCACAAACCAAAAACAGTGACTATGTAAATTGGGAAATCGAATACGCTGCTAAACAAGGTAAACGGATTGTTGGCGTTTGGGCTCACGGAGAAAAAGAATGCGACTTACCGGCAGCATTAAGTGAATATGCAGACGCAGTCGTTGGGTGGAACGGTGACTCGATTATAGATGCCATCAACGGAAAGGATTCATGGGAAAAACCAGATGGTGAATCTTACGACAAAGTTGGGATCAAGCGGCACCCCTGCTCATGAGTAAGCTCTATTCTTACGTAGTGAGGTATGACAGCGGATTTGCACCTAATCCATTTTATGGATTTTGCTCACTCGCCACCTGTAAACCTGACATTAGACGTACTGCAAGTGTTGGTAACTGGGTTGTTGGCTCGGGTAGTAAAAGTGTCGGTCGTGGTGGTTTTCTTGTTTATGCAATGCGAGTTACAGAAATTCTGACCTTTGAAGAGTTTAATAACGACCCCAGATTTGAAGCAAAAAAACCTTTCCGACAAGGCAGCAGAAGACAAAGTTGTGGGGATAATATCTATTACCACGACGTTGATGGTATTTCACGCCTGCAAAGAGACTCATTCCATTCAAGAGATGACGGCTCTATCAACTACGATCACCTCAAAAAAGATACAAAAACAGACCGTGTTTTAATAAGTAACGATTTTGTCTATTTCGGCGGACAAGGCCCAAAAATACCCGAAAACCTTAAGAGCGGTGGATCTACAACGGTGGTCCACTCAGGTATAGGGTATTCAATATTTACAGACCAGCAATTAATTAAAGCTTTCGAAGAATGGTTAGCGGGTTTAAGGGTTGATGGATACCAAGGAGTACCTTATGAATGGATCAGTATTAGGCAACAAACAAATAGTCGCTAGTTCAAGCACGATTAAAATCTCAGACTATGAGCAAGCAGTCAGAGATACCGACATAATAAATCAAGACGAGCTAAACCCAATACTACAAGGACTTTTTGGAGAAGTTGGCGGCATAATGTCGACAGCCAAAAAGGTGACAAGAGATAAAGAAGCATTTCCAGGTTCAACAAAAGCTGCTGAGGAAGAATTTGGAGATACCTTATGGTATCTGGCAGCGCTTTGCAGGCGGTTAAAATATCCCTTAGAAGATATATTTAATGATGCTACAAGCAGCGCAATGCCGCAAAGGGTTGGTGTTGCGAGTGACTTTAGTGAAGGAGCATTTGGCCAAATTTTTATCCTTCCGGCAAGCCAATCCATAGACAAAACAATGTTCGAGTTAGGTCATGCCGCAGCGGCACTTCTCACCGATAGCCCTTCCAGAGACCAAATAGTGAACTTTGCGAAAAGTTATCTGGTATCTCTAAATGCCGCCAATATGACGTTTTCAAATGTGGTAAGAAGTAACATTAAAAAAACTCGTGGAGCTTATGTTGAACCCGATACCTCTGAACTACCTGACTTTGATGTGGAGTATCAAGAAGAAGAGAGACTTCCGACTAAATTTCGTATTCGGGTTAGTCAACGGAATGGAGGAAAGTGCTACCTTCAATGGCAAGGTGTATTCATTGGTGATCCACTAACAGATAACATCGCCGATGCTGATGGTTACAGATTTCACGATATTTTTCACTTGTCTTATGCCGCCATACTTCATTGGTCTCCAGTAATGAGAGCCCTGATTAAACACAAACGTAAAAGTAACCCAAAATGTGATGAGTCACAGGATGGAGGTAGAGCGATTGTTGTAGAAGAGGGCTTAACGGCTTGGATATTCTCAAGAGCAAAGGAGCTAAACTTCTTTGAAGGCCAAGAACGTGTTTCATTAGGCATGCTAAAAACGATTGAAGAGTTTGTAGCGGGGTATGAAGTGGCGCAATGTCCCTTAAAATTATGGGAAAAAGCTATCCTCCAAGGATATGAAGTATTTCGAGCAATAAAGTCTTCTAAAGGGGGATGGATCATTGGAGACCGAGAGAATCGGACATTAAAGTACGAACCATTGGAATATGAAAAATGAACATACATCCTTTTGTAAAAGAGTTGACCTCCATTAGGTTAGAACGTTGCTTTAATCCATATTCAGATCGTTGCGAAATACATGATCATGATAATGCTCCTCAACTCAGAGCCTTAGCATTATCAGCTATAATTAGAAGAGCTGAGTCACGTCCCATAGATGCAATCTGGATCGGAAGAGATCTTGGCTATCGGGGAGGTCGCCGGACAGGATTAGCATTGACAGATGATGCTCATATCAGTCAACACGCTCAACGTTGGGACCTTGAAGCTTCACGCCCAACATCTAGTTCCATGGTTACAGAAAGAACAGCCTCTGTTATTTGGAGCAAACTCAATCAGATAAACGCTAATATTTTCTTATGGAACGTCTTTCCGTTACATCCACACGAGCAAGATCAGCCATTCACTAACCGCCAACATAATTCGCTTGAGAGAAAGCATGGTGAGGAAGTTTTAAAACAATTAATCACGTTGCTCCAACCTCAGAAAATTATAGCCATTGGAAATGATGCCGCACGTTCGGCATCGTTGATGACTGGAACAATTCAGACTTATAAGGTACGACACCCGAGCTATGGCGGGCACATAGAGTTTTTAAATCAAATTTCTGAACTTTATCAGATCTAGTAGCCAACTAGACATGTGGCTAAGAAGGATGAAGTTGCTGCATTAGCAGTTTTTGAGTGTTGAAAACTACTCTTTTGTCGGCAATGTTGTTTAAAAGGAGTTATTTAATGACAAAAGAACAAGAACAATTTATCCAACGTTTTTTAAGTGAACTTGAAGAAGATAATGTCGCCATATTTGCTGGAGCCGGTATGTCCTGCTCGGCTGGCTATGTAAATTGGAGAGAGCTATTAAGGCCGTTAGCTAAAGAGTTGAATCTTGACATAGATAATGAACAAGATTTAGTTGGGGTTGCACAGTTTTATTTAAACGAAAACGGCAGGAACCGCATAAGTCAGCAATTAATAGATGAAATAGCCACGGCAAAAAAACCTACAGAAAATCACAGTATTCTAGCCAGACTTCCTATCAGGACATATTGGACTACCAACTACGATAAGCTGATTGAAAGATCACTGGAAGAGCAAGGAAAAGTAGTTGATGTAAAGTACACGAATAATCACTTGGCCGTAACGAAGAAGAAAAGAGATGCGATAATCTATAAAATGCATGGCGATATAGATCATGCTGATTCAGCTGTCATAACGAAAGATGACTATGAGAGATATCCATTACTCAAGAAACCTTATATTACAGCTTTGTCAGGCGATCTAGTATCCAAGACTTTTCTGTTCTTAGGTTTCAGTTTCACTGACCCAAATTTGGACTACATAATGAGTCGGGTCAGGGCATATTTTGAAGAACACCAGAGGCAACATTACTGCATATTTAAGCAGTGCAATAAAGACGATTTCCGTGATATACCAACGTATGAAAATGCAGTAATCAAGCAGGGTCTGCTGATTAAAGATCTTTCAAGATTTCAAGTCAAAACAATACTCGTAGAATCATATTCCGATGTAACACTTATCCTTAGTCGAATTGAGAGAACTTTCAGGAGAAAAACCATATTTTTATCTGGTAGCGCCAGTGATTTCGGGAAGTTTAACCAAGCAGATATAGAAACATTCCTTTGCCAATTAGGAAGAGTGTTAATCGAAAGAAACTATAAAATTTCATCTGGGATTGGCTTAGGTATTGGGAATGTATTCATTACAGGTGCAATCCAAGGTGTATACGCTCGCCACAACGGACGTATAAATGACTATCTGAATATGAAGCCGTTTCCACAACACATCGACGATATCAATCAGCGCAATGAAACATGGTCAAAATATCGACATGAGATAATAGGTTCTGCAGGAATCGCAATATTCTTTATGGGGAACAAGATTGTTGATGGTAAAATTGTTTCAGCAGATGGCGTCCGAAAGGAGTTTGAAATTGCTCATAAGTTAGGCTTAGCTTTAATTCCTATCGGTTGTAGCGGCTTTATGGCACAAGAGATCTGGACCGAAGTAATGAATAATTTAACCGTTTATTATGATGAATCAAATACAGAACTAATATCCGCGCTGCAAAAACTTGGCGAACCAGTAGATAAGCCAGAACAGTTAATCGAAAAAATATTAACCGTAGTAGACTTGATGTCACAGGAGTAATCGATGTCGAGAAAACCTGTATTCTTTAGCTTTCATTTTGACAATGATGTGATGCGAGTCCAGCAAATCCGTAATATTGGCGCATTGGAGGGTAACAACCAAGTATCAGCTAATGAGTGGGAAACAGTAACAAGGGGGGGCGCTAAATCCATAGAAAATTGGATAAATGAAAACTTTAAGTATAAGCAATGCGTGATTGTCCTTATCGGTGAAGAAACTGCCAGTCGTCCATGGGTACAATATGAAATTAAAAAAGCTTGGAATGATGGGAAACCAATATTTGGCATTTACATTCACAACATAAAATGTCCGAGAAATGGTACATCAACGAAGGGGCGTAACCCATTTGAACAATTCACATTGCAAGACGGAAGAAAACTGTCGTCAGTGGTTCGATGTTACGATCTATCAACAAATGATGCATACAACGATTTAGCTAGAAATATGCAGCAGTGGGTTGAAACCGCTATTGCTCAACGTAAATAGCGGAACGTTACCTTGGCCACCTCGTTATAGTTATTTTAATACATGCTACATTCACGAAAAATCGAATGGCCTCAATTAAGGTAAAGCGGACATTCGTTTTTTGAGAACTCCAGTTTTGTACAACTGATTCTCGCTCATAGCGGCCTGTCAGATGAAGTCCAAACCATCAGATATGAGCTACTACAAATTATATATGGGGGAGTGTAGCCCGATATTTGAAATTTTATAGTCTCACTATTTTGTGTTTTTCCTGTGTTCAGCCTCCTTTATTGCCTTTCGCATTTCAGCTAGGTCAGTTTCAAGGCTATCCATTGATTGGCTATCAGATGCTTCCAGTTGAGAACGAAGTTTTTTAAGTTTTTTGATCCGCTCATCACGTTCAGCATCGTCAGCCGAAAATGTTGCTTTGTCATGCTCATTGAGCCGGTCAAATTCAGTCCATGCTTTAGAGAAATTACGCTGAAATTCTTCTGAACGGATTTGTTGTTGAACTTCATGTGTTTTCTGTTGGATAAGAACTTCCTGTCTGCCGGACAAGGTAAAATAGATGATAATTGCTGTGATTGGACTGGCAATGATGATGCCATAAAGTACAGATTTCATTGTTAGTTACCTCCTTTGATGCCAGGCTGAGATACTGTAAAACTTGCTTCTGTTGAGTTGCTGAGGTTGGATGCTTCTTCTGTTTGCAAGCGCTCTGACGTTCTCATTGACAGGTTTCGTGATTTAGATGAACGGTTGTCTGTGCTTTCATATTGAGCGTCAGACGTTGATGCCTCTTTTGAGTTTGCTCTATTAGTCGATACTGAAAAGAGCGTGTCCTGGCTTTGTGAAGTTTCCATCTCCCAGGTCTCACCAAATAGAGAGTTTCCTTTCCCAAACAGAGTGAATTCACCAATTGAAGCCGAGATATTTTTTGGATCAACAGAAAAAGAGCCACACGACCACTCGTATTTTCCCTCATAGCGATAACCGCGACTTGTTGGTATTACACAGTTCTGCCCAAATTGCCTTTCCACAATCTTTTGGGCTTTATCTGGCAGGTCATTTCTAACCAATTGTTTGACCATCGCGTTTGCTAGGGCTAATTTGATGTCAGACGGATTTTTTCCGTTGAGTGGAATCCCATTGGATATATCTTCAAGAGTTGCTTCGGCAACAAGACCATAAAGTGCCCAACATACGCCATCTTCAATGAGTCTGTCTGATGGTACTCTGATAAACGATGGCATACCTGTCGTAGCCCAATTGAAGTTTGCTTGGTGTAACTCAACCTGGCACTGGCCCATCGTTTTTTCCTTGTTCCACGCCATGCAAGCCTGAACGCTGGTTACGAGTGGTTTAGGTTCTAGATCTTGAAATTGTGGTGCTTTGGGTTTTGTAAGCAGCGCACAATGCCTGATTACATTTGCCGTTCGTCCTTTCGCAGAATGACCTTTCTCTATGTATGTAAACAGTTCATTGAGCATTGCAAGAGGCGCTGTTTTAACCGCCAGACGGTTAGTTATTTGATTCTGGCGCCGAGATGATGTTTCGTCCGAATCACGTACCGAGGTTGAAGTGGTATCCCGTATTTCCTCACCATTGCGTTGTTCTTCACCCTTTTGTCGTTGTACTTCCATGCTGGTTTCATCGTTGATTGCTGTTTCTTTCTGTGAACGTTTTTCTTGCGTTGATTTCTGCCCTACGGTTGCACTCTCCTGAGCAAGTAAGTTACTAGAGTAAGCAACCAACGTAAAAGCAACCACGCCCAATAAATGCTTACTTCTCATGATCAAAGGCCTCCTTTAGTACTTCGATTTGCTGAATACTTTTGATGCTAGGCTCTATTAACCAAGCGTATCTGTACCTATCGATACTTTTACAGAGAGCAACGATATATTGGTCTGTATCCGAAAGGCCTAATGTAAAATCTTCAATCTCTGCGGCCATGAAAGCGGTTAAATCATCAAACGCCGCTTTGCTTAGAAATTCAGCCAATTCCTGTGCATCTTCTCTGCTTTTACAGAGTAAAACCTCCGGCCACAGTAAATCGCCATCTAGCCCCCGATTTCCGGGCTGTTCGGGCGGTTCTAACCTGACTACCCAAACCTCTTGTTGTTCGTGTGCCGATACTGGCGTTAGCAGTTCAATACCATTTAGCTTCATAAGAAACTCCTTAGCTTTGTTGATCGCAGAGCTATTTTGCCGTGGTAATACACTGAGCATGGCACGTCAAACTGCCCAATTTGGACAAACACCTTATATCTAGAGTTAGATGTGAATATCCCAAGTGAGATTAGGTCGGTGCAGTTTTGAATTGGTATGTTAATGGTTTTTAATAATTTTTTAGGTAGCGTTACATGTCACGAATATTAAGTGTGACATGTAACGCAACTACTCAAGCATATATGGGAACGTTGCACGCTTAAGCTTTGAGCATATTGGTTTGCTGCACGATTACTGCTTAAACATATGGGACGGTTGCACGATAGGAACTGCCAAAGCCCAGTTTTTGGTGTTTAGTGAACAAAATGAAGGCTTAATTGCTCGTATGCAGACCGTTTTGTTGGTTTGGGAAAGGTATATGGGAGCGTTGCACGGTTGACTAGAAGGTATATGGGAGTGTTGCACGGTAGAACTGAGCATTGTGACTCCAAGTTCATTTAGCGGTTAACGTCTTAGTATTTATGCGCTGCAAACAGCGTATAAATACTAAGACGTTATGGCACAGGAAGAAAGAGGATGTTCTCAATTATAAAAATAGTATTTTGCAAATTAATTGAATGATATGAGAGCATCATTTGAAGTGCGACTCATACTTTGAGCGAAATATAATGTTCTTTATTTACTGTTTAACCCAACCTAACGCATATTGACCATTTATCACTTTACCGCTACTTTGCTTAGGCGCACATGCTATGATATTTGAACCAACTTCAACTAGCGCACCTCGGGTATATATTTCATTTTTATAGACACAGTAAGTACCTTCATCTATCTCATCAAGCTTAGTTGGTACTATAACTGTCTTAGCCGTATCTGTATTAGCGAAAGAAAGTGGTGCGGCTAAACCTATAGCAAATGAGACAATAAGGAGTGTTTTTTTCATATAAATCCATTTTATTTAGATAGTTAGTGGTAAAAGGCTATATAGTGCTTATTCTAAATGAGCTTTTATTAAAAATATAGTCATTATTGATTTTCACTAGGACTCGCTTCGTTCGCCCTTTAGCGGAACGTTAGCTCAAATACTCAAGGTTTCTGAGAAATGGATCTATTTACACCATTATTCCCAATGCACAAATTACATAAGAATTTTTTACAAATTCAAAGAGATTCGCAATCTTCAGATAGGGCTGAGTTACAACGCTGGTGTAATGACTTTCCTGATAGAGATAAAAAGTTAGTAAAGGAATTCCAGACAACATTTAATTCAACTTTTTGGGAAATATATCTTTATGCATTATTTTGCGAGATCGGTCTGAAAATGGATTGGTCTCATCCCTCTCCTGATTTTGTTGTCGAATTTAATGGTAAAAAAATTGTCGTCGAGGCTACAATTGCCTCAGCGGCTGATGGAAAAACTCCAGAGTGGGAAAAGGATTTAAACAAAGGTGTCCCAAGAAGGTTTAGGGAGATGAATATAGAATCCATCATTCGTTTGTCAAACTCAATATGTTCTAAGCATAGGAAATATAAGAATTCATACTCAAAGCTAGAACATGTAAAGTCTTTGCCTTTTGTTTTAGCGGTAGCTCCTTTTGAACAACCACACTTTAATAATCAGTATGACACACCTATCAAGGCTCTTTTGTATGATTATTATGTGGATGAAGATGCCTATAATGATGCTCCTCATTTGTACCCTAATGGCCCTCCAGGTATTAGTTTAGGAAGTGTTGAAAAGGACAACGGTTCTGAAATTCAACTGGGATTTTTTGAAGATGCAGGATTCTCTGAAATTAGTGCCATTTTGTTGAGTACTACAGCCACTTGGGGAAAAGTAGAGGCCATGTCTGGTAATTCTGACCTTGAGAGGTTTATTCAATCTGTGTGGTGTACAACCGAAGAAAGCAAGCCTGTATTTAAATCAACGACTATTCAGGATCATAAAGAAAATATTAGAGATGGATTAATCGTTTTTCATAATCCTTATGCCTCTCGCCCTATAGACCCAGAGATGTTTAAGCAAGAGGGGATCGTTCAAGTGTTTACAGACCCTGTAACGAGAAAGTTTACTTTTCAAAGGAATGGAAACTGCCTTATGCATAGGCAAACGATAAACCTTATTGCTGAAAAGCTAACAAGCGCCACTGCTTTAAGCATTAATCCATAGAAATATTAATCCGAAACTCATGAATTAGAGTTAGGAATCTAGTACGCTTTTGTCCAAAAAAGAGCTAGTGAATCACTCTGCATCAGAGTGATTCACTGGCAGGATATGCTATTTAAGAGAACGATTTCTAGTTCGAAAGCTTTTAAAATCGCTGTCATGTTTTTATTATTTTTCTCGTTTTTTAGCCGCTTTTAAGTCACATTAAAAACTTGTCATATTGATCTTGTTAATTAATAATATGGGCTGGTCGGCAGTTCACCTAGGCATCGCCGCTACGAAAAATCGTAGAGCTAAACCTGCTGAAACGTTAAATATAAAGGTACTTTGTATATTGTGTGCCTATGTCGTAGGTCGGCGATCGTGACTCTGTTTGCATTGCAAATAGACAACTTAATTGTGGGCACCCATAAACGGGTATCACTATGACGAAACAAATCATCCCTTTTAGCTGTGAAGATATTTCGACGCTGGCTAAATATCTGCGTAATCAATTTAAAAATTGTGAAAGGTTTCCTTCGCACCTTGAAATGCTCAATATTCTTGCCCAGTCGGCAGGACATACCAATTTCCAACATTTGCGTGATGCTGCGTTAAAGACAAATAATGTGGCCACATTAAACAAACCCAAACAACTTGATATTATGATTCCGCGAAAGCTACAACCTTTCATGGACTCAAATTACATCCTTAGAGCGTGGCCAGCTAAACGCGCCCTTCAAGATCAAAGTTTATGGTTTTTTTGGTGCCGTTTTCAGTACCAACAATCCTACAGTGAACAGGACGTTAATAGCGTAATTAAGCGTTTTCTTGGATTTGCTGACTTCGCGCTTATTAGGCGAGAATTGTGTAACCATAAGCTGTTAAAGCGCACCGGCGATGGTCGGCATTATTGGCGAGCAGCAGCAACACCACCTGAAGAACTCATTTCACTTACCGAAATTTGGCAGGATTTGGCAGGTTACTGAAGCAACATTCTTCATTAAAAACCACCAATCCAGTTTTAACCAAAAATCAATGACGAGTTATAGATTAACGCTAAGGTATGTTAATGAAATTTCAAGTGATAAATGAGCAAGAACCAACAATTTTTAACGCGCTGATTGAAGGTGTTAGAGAACATATTCATGAGCAAATAGGAAATGAAGCAGCACAGCCGTTGATGCTGACCGCTAGAGATGAAAGTGATCAACTTATTGGTGGCATATCAGGTAGAACCATATACAGAAATTTTTTAATTGATGTTGTATGGGTTGCTAAAAAGCATAGAGGTGCAGGCTTAGGACGTGAGTTGATGCTCATGGCTGAATTAGAAGCTAAAAACAGAGGATGCCTAATAGCACAATTGGACACCTTATCAATTCAAGCACCAATTTTTTATCAAAAAATAGGTTTTGAACTTGCAGGTGTCATTCCTGAATTTTCTGGCAGTCCAGCAAGATATTTTCTAATGAAAAAATTTAATGTTTAGTTTCAGTGAATCACTCTAGAATAGACAGATTCACGCTTATCATGCAGGCATTTGCGCGAGCTTCGGGCTCGCGAGCTCTGGTCCATACTCGTGTCAGGCCGAACCGTTCTGGCACGTTTATGCCCAAAGCTTGCTAGCATTCATTTAGTGAGTCGAAAACGGACGAATAAATTGCCCTACAAAATCTCATCTATTTAACGAATGTTTGGCCCTACCGTAAAGCGACTAACAATGTATGGGTACAGTCGTATTTAAATTTAGATGCTTTTGAGTGTTTTTAAGCTCATTTTTTTACGCGTTTATCCAGCATGAAATTAACAAAACCCTTTAAAATCATTTGTATATATTTTTCCAAAATTAGTTAATAGGTTTGGAAAACGCGCATGCGCGTTTTTCCGGATGGTGTATTTGATAAAAAACTGATAAGTTCTTTGCATACAGGTAGTTAACTGTGCGCATTTTCACTAGTCTAATGAGGTAAACGCGCATGCGCACTAATAAAATGTTATAGGTCAATCATGAAGAAGTGTATTTTTACTCTGTTAGTTATTTCTCTATTTGGTTGCGCTACAAATAAAGAGTCTTTGTCTAGCGACGCTCATGTATTTAACCTAAATGGTAAAAATATGAGCGTCTCTGAAGGTTTGCTTTCAGAGGTTCGTGAGAAATGGAAAGGTAATGGAAGTCGTATTGTTACAAGCAGCCTGCTAAACGAAGCTGATGTGCAATGGTCTCTAGACTACATCGCTCTAATGGAGGCCATTAACAGTAAAGAGTGCAATTCACTTCAAGTACTCCAAACTAGAAAATATGATCCTATCAAAGACATTGACTCAACAGGGGCCAATATAGAGCCGGGGTTATTCGACTATGTTTGGGTGGTTCAAGTCTGTGATGCTCAAAGAAATTATCGGTTAGTAAATCAAAAAGGAGATAAGTCATTTACACTTTATCCACTAAACCTATAACAAGTTTATCAACGAACGCCATTTCGTGGCTGGACAGCCTAAAGCGTGGCTTCGCCACAGGCTGCCCGTTATAAAGGCGTTATATGCCACAGGGAGATTAGGCTTGTCGATTAAACTTCTAACTGAACGTTACCAACTTACTATCCTTGCGCCGTTTCATTTAAGCGTTAATGGCGAAAAATATGTCATTGATGCCTTAATTGAAGGTTATGGTGCACGTAAAGGCATGCTAATCGTTAAAAATGCGAATACTATTAAAGACGTAAGAGAAGATATTGTAGCTTTGGGATACGGATATTCTTGTTTTGATATTAATGCCAATGATGTAGCTGAAAGCTTTCAAGAAGTGCTAGATGACTGGGGTAAAAGTGGCATATAACAAGTTGCCTAAATTCGCCGTAAAAAGCGCGGCGGGGACAAATACTCACTGGGCTTCGCCCAACAACGTTCGCATTTGCCCCTTGGCAAAGCGTTAATGGTCAAAAGCAATGATCTCTGAATCACAATACTGGAAAAATGACCTACAGAAGAACGTCGAATTCTTCCACAACAAGCTGCATCAGACGACTTGGAGGGAAGCTTCCTTTGCTGCTTTAGAGAAAAGAGTAATGCTGTCTTGCTATATCGTTAGGAAGCTGGCAGAAGCTAATAAGATTACAAAAGAGATTTTCGAATGCCAAGTGAAGTTGTATTCCTATAAAAATAAAGGGAAAACTGTAGATCTGCTAAATTGGCATCGAGTAGGCGATTTATACGAAGTTGAGCAGCCACAAGAAATAACAAAACCGTTCTCATATGTTATTAATCAAATAATACATAGCTATACGTTTTTATTCGCTTTCAAGTCAAAAGATAATATCGAAGGGATTCTGTTCAACTCGGATCGCAGCAAGAAGAAGGAACTATATATGCTAAAAATCGCTGATTTTATCGAATTACTATCTCCAATAGCACAGTGCTACATCGGGAGAACAATCATGCAAAGAAACAGTGATGGCG
>Ga0172382_10006361_pt1 | contig 17181 bp, 19 predicted proteins | sample Leawel138RmetaG_FD_122245 | JGI IMG/M metagenome (GOLD analysis project Ga0172382, IMG submission 122245) | Leachate microbial communities from a municipal landfill in Southern Ontario, Canada - Leachate well 138R metaG | ecosystem: Engineered > Solid waste > Landfill > Unclassified | place...
GCAGGAGATAAACTTTGACGAGGCTGCAGACATCATCCAAAAAAACGTCATCGAGCCCCTCAAAAACCTCCTGCCCGGCCAGTCGTTAAACGAAACCGACTCTAATGAAGCCGGCCAGGACAAAACGGGAACTGCAGAGCAGCAGCAAATGCAGCCAACAGGGCAAGCAGTCCCCCAGCAATAGCAGTAAAAGCGTTCTTAAAAGCTCCGCACAAACGGAGCTTTTAAGTTGAATTAACCCTGAATTCTGGTAAAATACCTCCATGAATTATTCCATCGCCACATTCGGATGCCAGATGAATAAAGCCGACTCCGAGAGAATCGCGGACTTGCTGGAAGAAAAAGGATATAAGGCCGCTCCCAAAATGGAGAAAGCGGATTTAGTGGTGGTAAATATGTGCTCTGTCAGGCAGCCGGCAGTAGACAGAATTTACGGGCTTTCCCAAAAATTCCGGGAGATAAAGAAAAAAAATCCCAAATTTAAAACAGTTTTGACCGGCTGCATAACCCAAAAAGATAAAATCAAACTTAAAAAAATATTCGACGATATTTGGGAAAATAACTACGTTGACATTATTCCTAAAAAAAGGAAGGGTTCGGCAGCCTACATACCCATATCAAACGGATGCAATAATTTTTGTTCTTACTGCGTCGTGCCTTTCACCAGAGGCAGGCTGAAATGCAGAAACCACGAACAGATTATCGAAGAGGCTCGAAGGGCAGTTCAGGGCGGCTTTAAGGAATTATGGCTTCTGGGCCAAAACGTCAATGATTACCGATCTCCCGCCGATTCTTCGATGGACTTTCCGAAACTATTGGCGGAAACGGCAAAACTCCCGGGAGAGTTTAAAATAAGGTTTACCTCTCCCCACCCAGCCAACTTCACGAAAGAACTTATCGATACTATCGCCAAATCCGAAAAGATATCAAAATACATCGGCTTGCCTCTTCAGTCGGGAGACGACGAAATTTTAAAAAAAATGAACAGGCCCTACACGGCGGCAGATTACGTAAAATTAATTGAAATAATCAGGAAAAAAATCCCTCAAGTTAACTTAACTACCGACGTCATCGTCGGATTTCCGGGCGAAAGCGAAGAACAATTCCAAAACACCGTAAGGTTATTTAGAAAGATAAAATTCAATATAGCCTATATTAACAAGTATTCTTCAAGGCCCGGCACGGCAGCCTCAAGACTTAAAGACGATATTCCAATAGCCGAGAAAAAGCGCCGGGAGAAAATATTAATGGAAATCGTAAAAAAATCATGAGCGCCGATAAGAAAATAATCGTCGTATTGGGCCCAACGGCCTCCGGCAAAAGCGACCTAGCCGTAAGGCTCGCAAAAAAGTTCAACGGAGAGATTATTTCCGCCGATTCCAGGCAGGTTTACAAGGGAATGGACATAGGAACGGGAAAAATAACCAAGAAGGAGATGGGGGGCATTACCCACCACCTGCTGGACGTAGCCTCCCCAAAAAGAAAATTCACTGTTGTTCAATACAGGAAATTGGCCAAATCGGCTATAAATAAAATCTTAAAGAAAGGTAAGGTTCCTATTATTTGCGGCGGTACCGCCTTCTATATTTATGCGGTAGTAGATGGAATAGTGATTCCTAAAGTGGCTCCAAACTGGGCTCTCAGAAAAAAATTGGAAAGGAAAACCCCTGAAGACTTATTCAACAAGCTTAAGAAAATTGACCCGCAAAGGGCCGAAACAATCGAAAGTAAAAATAAGCGGAGATTAATCAGAGCCATAGAAATAGTGCTGGAGACTAAACGCCCGGTTCCCCCGATCAAAAAAGAGCCAATCCCCTATCCTGTGTTATTTCTGGGAATTAAAAAACCGGCAGTAAAACTTAAAAGTCTAATACATAAAAGGCTCCTTAAGAGGCTCGGGGAAGGAATGATGACTGAAGTAAAAAGGCTCAAAAAATCAGCGCTCTCCTGGGAGAGGCTGGAACAGTTCGGATTGGAATACAGATATCTGGCCAGATATATTCAGGGCAAAATTGATTATAAAGAAACGATAGAACGACTCCAAAGGGAAATAGAGCATTTTTCCAAAAGACAGATGAACTGGTTCAAGAGAGATGAAAGAATACGCTGGGCAAGCAACTACAAGGAGGCGGAAAAACTGGTAAAAGAATTCTTGGATAATTAAAACCAGCCATAAAAATGGCTGGTTTTATTAACTCTTTCCCACTAGGCTGCGAAGGTAAGGAGAAAGATATCGCGCCGAATATTTGGCTTCTTTCTCCTTCGCAGCCTAGTGGGGCCGATGATACGATTTGAACGCATCATCGGCACTTAGGTTAATCCTTATCTTTTATGATAAGAATTTTCTTGTCGCCGTCTGCCACAGCGATTTTACCGTCGGCGGCTATATTCCGCACATCGCCGATGGTAAGCATGGTCTGAGGTATTTTCACCGTTACCATTCTATATCCTCCTTCCGATAATTTTCTCTCCCCTTTCGAACATCTCTGCGAGCTGTTCGTCGGGATCCTCGGTCTCCGGAGAAACCATTGCCGGGCGAGGATCAGCCTCGAAATCCCAAAGGATTTCTCTGCCGATTCTCCCGAGGGGGCGCCCGGAGAGAACAGTGAAATCGTCAACGGCGGGATCGCAATTCACGTCGACCAGTTCGTCTTCATCCATCGGGCCGTCTCCTTCCAGAACCTGCCTGCGGAAGAACTCCGCCTTGATGTTCTGGGACAATTGGGCATCTGAATACACCTTCCTACTCATTTAAAAGATCCTCCTGCCTTTTATCATAATGTGATACAATATCACACTATTTCTATTTTGTCAAGACCTTCTGAAGTATTTTAGCGGTTAATTCCGGATTGGCCTTGCCTTTAGTTTGGGCCATAACCTGGCCCATTAAAAACTGCAAAGAATTTCCCTTTCCTTTTTGAAAATCCTCCGCCGCTTTGGGGTTTTTGGAAACAACCTCCTTAATTATCTCCTCTAATTCCGATTCGTCAACTATTTGATTCAACCCTTTTTCTTCTATTATATGGGAAGGATCTGCCCCGCTGGAAAACATTTCAGATAAAACCTGTTTGGCTAGTTTGCTGGAAATTTTTCCTTCATAAATCAAAGTGATGAATTCAGCGAAGTTTTCGGGAGTAATCTGCAAATCCCCCACGGAAACCGAAGCTTCTTTTAATAATCCCTGGAGATCGCTAATTAAATAATTGGCGCAGATTTTGGTAAGCTTGGACAGCTCGTCTTTATCTATTTTCCTTTTCTGCCCGATCGCTTTCAGCCACCCTTTAAGTTCGGAAACAGCTTTTTCGAAATATTCCCCCAATTCTTTGTAAAAAACGAACATTTCGATTTCCTGATCTTCCAGCTGGTATTCCTCTTTTAATCTCTTTCGGCGGTCTTGGGGAACTTCCGGAATCTGCGCTTTTATTCCGGCAATAATATCTTTGCCCAATTTCAGGGAAGGCAAATCGGGCTCCGGAAAGTATCTGTAATCATGGGCCTCTTCCTTGGTTCTTTGGGAAACCGTTGCGGACTTTGCTTCGCTCCAGCCCCTTGTTTCCTGCATAACTTTCCCGCCGCCGTCCAAAACCTCAGCCTGCCTTTCTATCTCATAAGCTATGCCTCTTTCTACGGCCCTGAAAGAATTAAGGTTTTTAATCTCTACCTTGGTGCCCATCTTGCCGTCTTTCTTAAGAGAAATATTGGCCTCTACCCTCATTTGGCCCTTTTCCATATCAGCGTCGGAAACTTTAAGATACCTGAGCAACAATTGAAGCTCTCTGGCAAATCTCCAGGCTTCTTGGGCGGAAGTGATGTCGGGCTCGGTCACAAGCTCCATTAAAGGAACACCGGCCCTATTATAATCCACCAGCGAATAATCGGCGCCTTTCGGATGCATTAGCCTGCCGGTATCTTCCTCTAGGTGCACTCTGGTTATGTCTATCCGTTTTCCGTCTATATCCAAATATCCCCCCTGGCAAAGAGGAAGGTCGTACTGGGAAATTTGATAGCCCTTGGGCAGATCGGGATAAAAATAGTTTTTTCTGTCAAATTTGGAATTCTCGGGAATCTCGGAGTGAAGAGCCAATCCCACCTTCACAACCCTTCTCACGGCTTCTTCGTTTATAACCGGTAAAGTACCGGGATGGCCCATGCAAACAGGGCAAATATTGACATTGGGATGCCTTTCTTCGGAATTGTTGGCGCAAGAACAAAACATCTTGGATTTTGTTCCAAGCTCAACGTGTATTTCGAGTCCTATAACCGGCGTATATTTCATAATTTAATAACTGCCTCCCTCTTGAGAAGCTCCTATGATTTTAAGCGCGGAGCTTGTTCCAATAATATTGGCTCCGGCCTCCACCACTCTTTTAGCGTCTTCCATAGTACTGATGCCTCCGGCCGCCTTAATGGGAAAATCGGGGCCAACCGCCTCCCTCATTATCCTTATATGTCCTATTTTCCTATCAATGTCCACCTTGGGCTCCATGCCCGTGGAAGTTTTGACGCAATAACAACCGGCTTCTTTGACCAAAAAAGCTGCTTTCTTTATTTCCTCATCTGAAAGGTATCCTGTTTCTATAATAAGCTTCGTGGGTAAAACTTTAGCTAATTCCCTTAGTTCATTTAAAACCAAATCGTAATTTCCCATTTTGAAGTTACCAACGTCTAGTACCGGATCTATTTCATCGGCGCCTTCTTTTTTGGCCGCCGCAGCTTCAAATATTCTGGCTTCGTTAAGAGATGCGCCAACCGGCCAGTCAATCACCACGACCACTTTCTTATCCGTTCCCTCCAGTTCGGCTTTAGCCAATCCCGCCCATTTTGGATTCACGCATACCGAACGAAAATCGTACTGCTTCGCTTCAGAACAAAGCTTGATTATATCTTCTTTGGTGGCATCCGCGTTTAGATTGGTATGGTCAATTATTTTTGCTATTTCCATATGCCAAATATACGTTTTTTAATAATAAGGCGACTGTCAGGGGACCTATCCCCCCGGGAACCGGGGTGACAAAACTAGCTTTTCCCGCCAGGCTCTCCCTGCTTAAATCTCCAAGAACTTTCTTGTCCTTCATGGTAATTCCAGCGTCTATAACAACAGCTCCGTCTTTTATCATATCATCCTTTATAAAACCGGGGCAACCGCAAGCTAAAATCAAAACATCGGCCATTTTTATCCTTTCTTTCGGCATTTCAGCCGACAAGGCGTATTCTATTTTCAATCCTTTCTTCTTCAAGAAAGACTTTAAAACTTCGCCGAAAAGTTCTGAATTCACAAGGGCTAAAATCTTTTTACCGCTACCGACTCCGGCTTTTTTAAGACAGAAAAAGATGGCTGAGGGCAAAACAGGATCTAAAAGACTATCCTCTTTAAAGCCATCGACGTCTTTTCGGGAAGATATCTTGCTTATTATCTTGTCGGCGTTGAATTTTTTAGGCAGAGGCAGCTGGACTATAATTCCGTGTACGGAATCATCTTTGTTGAGCTTATCAATTTTTTTAATAATCTCATTTTCGCTTGCGGTAGCAGGAAAATTAAAACTGGAAATTTTTATGCCGGCCTGCCGAGCAGCTCTCTTCTTGTTTCTCATATAAAGCTTGGAGGCTTTGTCCGGAGAAACAGAAATTATCGCCAAATTAGGAGCGATTTTTTCTTTGCTTATTTTCCGGCTAAGCTCGTTTATTATCTCGGCAGCCGCTTTCTTACCATCGAAAATCTTCATAAATAGGAAATTTTCTTGATAGGCTCTTTACGCCCTTTTTAATCTTTTCTTTATCGCCTCCCTTAAGAAAATCAGTTATCATTCCAGCCACCTCCCGACATTCTTTTTCCTTGAATCCCCTGGTAGTTACAGCCGGCGAACCCAATCTGATACCCGAAGGATTAAAGGGGGGCTTTTCATCAAAGGGAATGGCATTCCGGTTTACATAAATACCCAGCCTGTCTAATCCCTCTTGGATACTCTTTGATTCTCCGTAAGGAGAGACGTCTATTACCATAAGGTGATTATCGGTTCCCCCGCTTATCACCCTGATTCCCTTTTTATTAAACTCATCGGCCATAGCTGAGGCGTTCTTGATAACTTGCCACTGATACTTCTTGAAAGAAGGGCTAATTGCTTCTTTAAAACAGACCGCTTTGGCAGCTATAATATTCTCCAATGGACCGCCCTGAATGCCCGGAAACAGGGCTTTGTCTATTTTCTGGGATAATTCCCCCTTACAGAGTATAAGGCCTCCCCTGGGGCCTCTCAGGGTCTTGTGGGTGGTAGAAGTTACCACATCGCAGTAAGGAAAGGGGCTGGGATGTTCTCCCGATGCCACCAAACCGGCGATATGAGCAATATCGGCAAAAAGATAAGCGCCGACTTTTTTAGCTATTTTGGAAAATCCCTTAAAGTCCAGCTGCCTGGAATAAGCGGTAGTACTGATGACTATAAGCTTTGGTTTGAATCTGACCGCTATCTTTTCTACGTCTTTTAAGTTTATTCTTTCCGTTTTTCTATCTACCCCGTAATAATCAAAGTTATAAAGCTTCCCCGAAAAATTCACCTTGGAACCGTGAGTCAAATGTCCTCCCGCCGCCAAGTCAAAACCCAATATTTTATCGCCGTAGTTTAAAAGGGCCAGATAAACGGCGGCATTAGCCTGAGAACCGGAATGAGGCTGGACGTTGGCATGCTCGGCCTTAAACAGCTTTTTAGCCCTTTCAATAGCCAAACTCTCAATTTGGTCAATGTATTCGTTTCCTCCGTAATATCTCTTGCCGGGATACCCTTCCGAATACTTATTGCTCAGAGGAGTTCCCATGGCGGATATAACATTAGAGCTGGCGTAATTTTCCGAAGGAATCAAAACAAGCCCGTCTTTTTGACGGTTAATTTCCTTGTGAATTAAGCCATATACTTTCGGGTCTGATTTATGCAGCTTCATATTATCATTCTAATAAAATTAATGAGGTTTTACAAATAAAAAAGGGGTTATTAAAAACCCCTTTTTGTTATAGTTATTTTTTTTCTACAATATCCTGCATTCCTCTGGAAATATCCCATTGACTCGGATCCAGATCGCAGTGCAGAACCAATTTCGGGAACTTCTCTAAGAGCATCTCTCTCATCTTCAAAGCGATGATGCGCAACGTAGGATGGACCATCTTGCCGGACCGCAGTTCAGTTACGTAAACGGTCGCGGGCAGGCCGTAAGTCACGCGGTGAGGAACGAGAAATCCCAAGGCGATATAGTACTGCTTAAGCTCGGGCGTTGTTTCGAGTTTGCTGATCGCCTCTTTCTGTTTGGAAATCAAGCTCTCGGCTTCTTCCTTTAGGTCATCTGGCAGCTCGCCTAAATACCATGGATGGAAGCCTAATTCTACCGTCAGAAGAGGCTGCCGGCAAACGCCGTTACGGTGCCGCTGTATATCTCTGAAAGACCCGAAGTCCAGTAGAAATTCGAATGTCACGGTGCCCAGCTCCGCCAGGAAGTAGGGCAGGCCGGTTTTTGGTGGCCGGCTGTCGATTACATCCTGGTAATTGGCCAGCTCCTCCAGATCAATGTTGGTTTTCATGGAAAACCCCCGTGGCGGATCCTTTGGCGCATAATACGTATGACGCTTGGCCGTTTCCTCCCAGAAATTTTCTTGCTCGTCCATCTTCTGATGACTGAAACTGTGGGCGTATTTCTCCTTGAGCATTTCAAGAATGGTCTCTGCCGTCTCCTTAATTTCAGGAATTGGATTATGCTTCAACCAACAAAGCTTGTCGTAGGCTTGGCGCAAATTGGTGTGCCAACTCAACTGTGTGACAATCCCAGCCGGCAGAAAAGACCTCAGTATATCAAAGGACCTTGCGTTTATAGCCTTCTGGTAAACTTCTACCTTCTCTCCCTCCTGAATCGGGTATTTTGCTTTCAGAAATTTCTCCATCCGGGGAAGAGCTGAGATATAGAAGTCCATCCAGGCCGCCTGAATCGCCCTGGATTCGGAAGTCCCGACCGGATCGATAATAGGCTGCTTTGACATATCAACGTACCTAGTACTTGTCTCCTGACCGCTGTAGAGAGGCCAATCCTGCACGGCCTTGTCGCACAGTATGCTGATTCCTTCGATGAACACGGTGGTGCTTCCGCAGTCGGCAATACTGGCGTGGCCGTAACCGACGTAAAATCTTTCCATGAACTTCCCGGAGCCAGCATCTCTGACTTTTTGGATGTGTTCGGCAACACTGTGGGGACTCCTGGAATACAAAGCCTGAAGCATTGCGTTGTCCTGAGGGGTGAATTCGTCGATAATGAATATCTTGGCCATTACGTTATTCCTCCTTAATATTTAATTTCAAACGGGCCAGTGATTTTATTTCAGAAAATACCTCCTCAATGGATTGTTCTCCATTTACGATATAGACATCCCGGAAGCGTTCGGGCATCACAGTATAGGTTTCCCATACTCTGGTAAGCTTGTTTTCTTTTTCAAAAAGGGTTTTAGCTTCCCCTCTTTTTTCTATTCTCTCGACGCAAACTCGCGGCGGAACCTTAAGAATGATCGTTAAGTCGGGCAGTAAAAACCCGTCGTTCATTCTGATAAGCTCATCCAGATTCAAGCCGTCGGAAGCACCAAAGGCAAAGGTAGAAAAATAGTAGCGGTCGGAAATAACTGCTTTCCCGTCTTGAAGGGCGGGAACAATCAAATCCTCCAAATGCTCCTTTCTGTCCTGAGTAAAGAGCTTCTGCAGCTCAATAGGCTCAATTTTCACCTTCTCGTCCAATATTTCTCTTATCTTCCTGCCTGCTTCAGAATCCATCGTCGGCTCTTTAGTGGAAACAACCTGAAGGCCCTTTTCCTCTAAAAACTTTTTTAAAAGAGCTACCTGGGTCGTCTGACCGGACCCGTCTAATCCTTCTATGACTATGAATCTGCCTGGGTACGGATTATCCTTCATAATTCCCCTCCTTTGAATTATTCTCTTTTATTTTAAAACTGGTGTTCTTACCCTGAAAAGCTCCTCCGGGGCCGGTCAAAATATCCAATTCTTTGTTTATAACTTCATCAAAATCCATATCAACCCTCTTCATCTCAACCCCGGAAATTTCAGCCAGCTCGAATATATGCTCTCCTCCCCTGGCTTTATTGTCATAATCACGCGTAAAGAGTATTCTTTTTACGCTCTTTGATATTAGTTTTTTAACGCAATCAATGCAAGGAGTCCCAAGAACATAGGCTGTAGCGCCTTCAAGGTCGGCAGTGCTGTGAAGGATAGCGTTAACCTCCGCATGAAGAGTCCTTATACAATGGCCGTCGACCATTAAATGGCCGACTTCGTCGCAATGCGGATGCCCCGGCAAAGAGCCGTTGTAGCCGGCCCCGACAAGACGGTTATTTCTGTCCACCAGCAAACAAGCCGCCCTAAGCCGGTCGCAGGTTCCCCGAGTGGAATAAAAAAGGGCCAAAGTGAACCAAAATTCGTCCCAGCTCGGCCTCTTTATTTTTGACGGTTTATTGTCCATAGAAAAAAATGCCCGGGATTAGGGCATTATTTCAACTCCCATGTTTTTGGCGGTTCCCTCGATTATCTTCATGGCCTGTTCTATATCCTGAGTATTCAAGTCTTCCATCTTCTGCTCGGCCACTTGGCGAAGCTGATCCCTGCTAATTTTAGCTACTTTGGTCTTGTTGGGCTCCCCCGATCCTTTCTCAATGCCGATCATCTTTTTTATAAGCTCGGGAGCAGGAGGCTGCTTAAGCTTAAAATCATAACTCCTGTCTTCATAAACGGTAATTTCCGCAGGAATTTTAAAACCCTGCTTGTCTTTAGTAGCGTCGTTAAACTTTTGGCAGAACTCGGAAATATTTATTCCGTGAGGAGCCAAGGCCGGACCCACAGGAGGAGCCGGGGTCGCCTGTCCCGCCTTAATCTGTAATTTTATAACTGCTTTTATTGTTTTGGCCATAATTAAATTTTCTTAATTTGCAATGAATCTAATTCCACCGGAGTGTCTCTTCCGAACATATTAACCAGAACTTTTACCTTTCCCCTTTCCTGGTCGATTTCGGCGACTTTTCCGTCAAAATCCTTAAACGGTCCGTCGGTTATCTTGACCGCATCCCCAATCTCAACGTCGATCTTATATTGGGGCGTTTCCACTCCCATTTTCTTTTTAAGTGTGGTTATTTCTTCCAGGGAAACGGGCACGGGGGTTGTTCCCGCTCCGACGAATCCGGTAACGTTTGGGGTATTCCTGACGACGTACCAAGAATCATCGGTAACTATCATTTCCACCAACACGTATCCGGGGTATATCTTTTCTTCAACCACTTTCCTTTTGCCGTCCTTTATTTTAATTTTCTTTTCCTTGGGAACAATAACGTTGAATATTTTATCTTCCATGCCCAAAGACTCAATCCTTTGTTTGAGATTCTTTGCCACCGACTCCTCGTAACCGGAATAAGTGTGTATGACGTACCAATTCTTAGTTTGTTCTATTTGCTGCTTTGGCATTTTATATAACGAATTTTTCCAGTAGTAAGGTGAAAAGGAAATCCAATCCTCCAAGGTAAAGAGCCACTGCCAGGGAAATACCCAAAACAACTATCGTGTATCTGGTAGTCTTTTGCCTGTCCGGCCAGTTAATCTTCTTCACCTCCATTTTAACTTCCTTAAGGAATGTTATTAATTTTGCTAACATGGGTTTTTTAAAAGCCCCTTTGGGGCCTTCAACCTTTATATTACCAGATAAACGGTTGAAGTCAAGCTGGCTCAATTATCCGGCCAGCTCTACGGAATCTACATAATAGCTGTCCAAAATTTTCCTTAAAGTAATCACTTCGACGAGCTCTCCCCTTTCGGCCAAGTAAACTTCCACGGCAAAGCGAAAACTGCCGCCTTCAAGCTCCTCATAACTTAAAACGCGGTACCCATTGTAGCCGTTCAGCAATTCAAACTGACCGGATCTTTCTAATTCTACGGCATTTTCGGTTAAATAAAGGGTGGCCAGCGATTCGTTTTCTTCCATCCTGGCTGTCATAAACTCTCCCAAGGTATTTTGGGCGGAAGTCCTCTCTATTTCGGTTTTCTGCCTTTCCAGCTCCTCCTCCAGGGCGGGCAGCCGCTTATCTTCCAGCTGGCGGTACTGCCAACCCAAAATCGCCAGGCCCGCTAAAGTGGCTACCAAAGCTATCATCATCGCTTTTAATACTCCGTTTTTGTCGAAATTACCGGCCATTAAATATCTAGGTTTTTAACTGTTTTTGCGTGAGCTTGAATGAATTTCTTTCTCGGGAAAACCTCGTCTCCCATTAGGGTATCAAACATTTTATCCGCCTCCTTGGCATCGTCAATATCAACCTTCAAGAGTATCCTGTTCTGGGGATTCATGGTGGTATCCCATAATTGGTCGGGATTCATTTCACCGAGACCCTTATACCTTTGGATGCTGACTCCGGCCACCTTTTCTTCTTTCACGGGAAGAGCTGCTGCCTTTCCTTTTTTCTTAATACCGATTGCCGCCGCTTTCTTCTCTCCCAAAATATCGGCAAGAATCTCCACCTTGTCTGCTTCGGTGTAGGCGTATTCTATTCTTTTTCCGGCTTGAATTCTGTAAAGAGGCGGCTGGGCTATATACAAATGGCCCGCCTCTATTATCGGGTGGAAGTAGCGGTAAAAAAGAGTAAGCAAAAGGGTGCGGATATGGGCTCCGTCAACATCGGCATCAGTCATAATAATTATTCTGTGATACCTTAGTTTTTCCATGCTGAAATCGTCGGCAATAGCCGTTCCCATAGCGATAATCAAAGACTTAATTTCCTTGGAGGAAAGTATTTTATCCAGCCTTGCCCGCTCAACGTTGAGGATCTTTCCCCGAAGGGGTAAAATGGCCTGGAAATGCCTGTCTCGGGCCTGTCTGGAGCTGCCTCCGGCAGATTCTCCCTCGACAATATATAATTCCGATTCTTCCGGCTTCCGGGATGTGCAGTCAGCCAGCTTTCCCGGCAGAGCCAATCCATCTAAAGCGCCTTTCCTTAAAACCGTTTGCCTTGCCGCCTTAGCCGCTTTTCTGGCTTTTGCCGTCAGTAAACATTTTTCGATAATAGCTCGGCCGTCTTGAGGATTCCTCTCTAAAAAATCATCCAGTCCGTCGGCTAACACTGCTTCCACCGCCACTTTAGCTTCCGGATTGCCTAACTTTGCCTTAGTCTGGCCTTCGAATTGAGGCTCCCTGATTTTTACGGAAACCACGGCTGTTAAGCCGTCTCTTACGTCGTCACCTGTAAAATTACCGTCGTCGCCCTTGATATAATTGTTTTTTCTGGCGTAATCGTTTAAAGCGCGGGTAAGAGCGGTCCTAAAACCCGTTAGATGAGTGCCACCCTCGCCGGTAAAAATATTATTGGCGAAGCTTTCTTCGTAAGCTTCCCTCTCTCTGGTGTATTGGAAAGCGGCTTCCACTATCATCTCCTCTTTCTCTCCATTAACATAGAAAGGAGCTGGATGAGCCAAATCGGCTCCTTGAACGAGGTACTTAACGTAAGAGCGTATTCCCCCCTCGAAATAAAATCCATAGCTGTCATGGGGAACGCTCCTTTCGTCTTTTATATAAATCCGAATCCCCTTCGTTAGGTAGGCCTGCTGGCGAAGATGATTAATAATCTTTTTAAGGTCGAATTTAGCATCCTTGAATATTTCTGAATCGGGCTCGAACATCACTGTCGTCCCGCTCTGCCTGCAAGCGCCAACCTTTTTAACTTTAGTTTTAACTTTTCCCTTGGAATATTCTTGGGCATACCTTGCTCCGTCCCTGCAAACCTCCACCCTCATCCAGCTGGATAAAGCGCAGACAACCGAAACTCCCACGCCGTGAAGGCCTCCGGAAACCTTATAGGCTTCTCCTCCGAACTTACCTCCCGCATGCAGGGTGGTCATTACCGTTTCCAAGGCCGATTTCTTGGTTTGGGGATGCTTTGAAACGGGGATTCCTCTTCCGTCGTCCGTTACCCTCACCCTGTTGTTGGGTAAAAGGGCTATTTCCATGTGGCTGCCGTACCCCCCTATAAATTCATCAATGGCGTTGTCGGCGCATTCCCAAATTAAATGATGAAGCCCTTCGCCTCCTGTAGAGCCAATATACATTCCCGGCCTTTTTCTGACCGGCTCCAAACCCTCCAATACGTAAATATCCTTGGCTTCATATGCGCTTGCTGTTTTTTTGACTTTTGGCTTTGTAGATTTTTGCTGTTTTTGAGGCATTATTTTTAATCTAAAATTATGTGTCTGCTATTTATTTTCTCACTTGCCAGCTCGGACTCTTTTCCAGAGCCTTTATTATTTTTTGCTGAACACCATCGACCTCATCCGACTTTAAAGTCCTGTCTTCGGCCTGGTATATGATATGAAAAGCTAAATTCTTTTTCTCGCCTGGCAATTCGTCGCCTTCGTAAATGTCGAAAATATCCACGTCCCTGACAAGATTTCCGCCGGCGCTGTTAATCTTATTCAAAACATCGGCTACCTTAACTTTCCTTGGCACCAAAACCGCCAGATCCCTGACCACCGCCGGAAACTTGGAAATCGGCCTGAATTCATGTTCCCAGGAAACGGAATCTATTAAAGCTTCCACATCTATGTCGAAGACAACCATTTTTTCGGGCATTTCCAGCTGCTGCAATATCTTTGGGGATATTTCTCCCAGAAATCCTATTTCCGTCCCGTCAATTTTTATCTCCGCGCATTTTTTAGGATGCCAAATGGATATCTTACTCTGCTCCGGCGTAGCCTGATAGTCGTCATACCAAATTTCACTGATGCCAAGCTTATGTAAAAGCAAGTCAACTACTCCCTTGAGTTCGTAAAAATCCCGGCCCGTAGCCGCTCCCGTAAGTTGGCTTTTATCTTTGGAAGCCATGGCTTTTTCGAAAACCTTTCCCAATTCAAACATTCGCATGTCCGAAAAATTATTGGCGTTTCTTTTAACCGCGGCCAAGAGATTAGGTATTAAACTCGGCCTAAGATATTTTTGCTCCAAACTGACCGGATTTTGCACTTCTATTAATTCATCGCTTTTATATTTAAACATCTTGGCTTCCTTGTCGCCGATGAAGGAGTAGCTGTAAGCCTCCGTAAACCCGGCTTCTTTTAAGATGTCTTTAATCAAACCCTCCCAGAAAATACGGTCATTCCTCTTTCCCGGAATCAGGGAAACATCGGGAAAGGCAACCGGTATTTTTTCATAGCCGTAAATTCTGCCTATTTCTTCAATTAAATCTTCCGGCAGAGAAACATCCCGCCTCGAAGTCGGCACCTCCACTAAAAGGGATTTTTGGCTCTCTTTTATAATCTTAAAATCCAGCTTCTTTAAAATCTGCACGGCCTTGGCTTTGGGAACAGCCAGCCCCAAAAGATTGTTTAAATAGCCCAAATCCAGCTTAATTCTCGAAGGAACGTTCTTTTGGGAATATATATCGATAAAATCATTACCGGCCTTGCCTCTGGCGACTTTCTGTATCAGATAAGCGGCCCTATTAACCGCTAATTCAGCCAAATTCGGATCCAGCCCGTGCTCAAACCTCAGGGAAGCGTCCGTCCTCAACCCTATCTTTTTGGAGGCCTTTCTGATGATGCGAGGATTGAAATTTGCAGCCTCTATTATCACCGCCCTGGTTTTCTTGTCTATTTCCGGCTCTTTGCCGCCTTTAATGCCGGCTATAGCTACCGGTTTTTGGTCGTCAGCTATAACTAAAATGCTCTGCTCTAAATCAAACTTGTCTTCGTCCAAGGTAACTATGCTTTCGCCCTTCTTGGCGAATCTAACTTGAATTTTGCCGCCCTTAAGCTTATCGCTGTCGAAAGCATGCAGCGGCTGGCCGGTTTCAATCATAACGTAGTTTGCTATATCGACGATGTTGTTAATCGGCCTCAACCCGCAAACCCTCAATCTTTCTTGGAGCCATTTGGGCGAAGGCCCCACTTTAACGTCGGCAACAACTTTGGCCGCATACCTGGGACAGGCTCTCTTGTCTTTCACTTCCACTTTAACAAAGTCCGCTGTTTTAATACCGGCTGAAGCTTTAACTTTTGCCAAGGGCAACTGAAGCTTGGAGCCGATAATGGCTGAAATTTCCCGGGCTATTCCCAAATGAGAAAAACAGTCTGCCGCCCTGTTGGGCCTGACGTCTATATCCAAAACATAGTCATTCCTGACTTTTTTAACCTCTTCAACCTCGGCAAAATGCATAGTTAAAAGCTCGGCCAGCTTCTCGGGCCTGGGCATGTTTTTAACGTAATCTTTTAGCCAGTTATATGAAAAAACCATTTTACTAAAGGGTTAAAACTGTTTTAAGAATCTTAAGTCTCCCGAACGGAACAGCCTAATATCGTTAATTTTATGCTTAAGCATAACCAGCCTTTCCAGTCCGAATCCAAAGGCCCATCCCTGCCATTGTCCTGGCACCAATCCTGCGGCCTTGAAAACATTGGGGTGAACCATGCCCGCTCCGGCAACCTCCAGCCATCCGGACTCTTTGCAGACGGGACATCCCTTCCCTTTGCATACCAAGCAGGTAATGCTTATATCAAAAGACGGCTCGGTAAAGGGAAAGAAATCCGGCCTTAGCCTGAAATCAATATCTTTTTCAAAAAATCTCTTGAAAAATTCTCCCACAATGGCTTTCAGGTTGGCCACTGAAATATTTTTGTCTACCATAAGCCCCTCAATCTGTTGAAGCTGGAACTCGTGGGAAGGATCGGTGGCTTCGTGCCTGTAAACCGTTCCGGGGACTATTATCCTTAAGGGAGGATTGTTTTTTTCCATATACCTCACCTGAACCGGACTGGTATGTGTCCTCAAGAGAAATCCGTTTTTTAAATAAAAAGTGTCCCAGACGTCCCTGGCCGGATGGTCTTTGGGAATATTCAAAGCGTCGAAATTGTACCATTCTGTTTCTATGTCCGGACCCTCGGCCACCTCAAACCCCATCGATTGGAATATTTCCTCCGCTTTCCTCCTGGCTTGGGTCAAAGGATGCAAACTGCCCGTGGGAATCTTTTTGCCCGGAGCCGTAACGTCAATCCACTCCTTTTCTTGGGCAGCTTTTACTTCCCTATCTTTCAGCTCCGCCTCCCGTTCGTCAAATTCCAAAGACAATGAATTTTTCACCTCATTGGCTTCCTTGCCGACCATTATCCTCTCCCTCTTCGGCAAATCCTTGAGCGAACGCAAAATCTGGGTAAGCTCGCCCTGCTTGCCCAGATATTTTTTGAAAAGCTCCTGGAGGCTCTTTAAATCCTCAGCTGCTTTAATCTCTTTTGCAGCGCTATTTTTAAGCTTTTTTAAATCCATTCTATACTTATTTTACCTTATTTTTCGATATGAATCAAGGTCGGGCTGTGGATAAAAAAACACCCCTAAAAGGGGTGTTTTTGCCTTATTTTCGCGGATATTCGGGGTGCAAAGCCAAAAATTCAGCCCCTCGCCCCAGGAAGGGATCGATAGGAACCTTCTTTTTGCATAAGGGGCACTCCCCCTCTTTCCAGTCGTTCATTTCCAAATCCAGCAGGCTTATTAAAGTAAGGTCGTTAAAGTCAGCCGGTTGGACGTTGCCGCGATTGCAAACTGCCGCTACGGCCGCCGGAATGCCTCCGTTGTCGATAATCTCCGCTATTATCTCTCTGACCGAATGGCCGGTAGTAATGACATCGTCTACAATCAGCGCTCTCTTACCGGGGATATCTGTAAGATACCCTCTCTTTAAAACCTGCTTTCCTTTTTCGTCCTTTTCGGTAAAAAGAGAAATCACGTCTTCCTGGTAGAGCTGAGTTAAATGGTAAGCAACCCGGTTGGACAGAATAATGCCGCCCATGGCAGGCCCCACCACGACTTCAATCCCCCTTCCCTTGGCAGCGCTGAAAGGCAAAGCTACCTCCTGGGCTATTTCCCAGCAAAGATCGTCCAGTATCGCAGGGTTTTTGTATATCTTTGTCTTTTGCAGATACTCGTCGCTGTGCCGCATAGAAGATAAAACGAAGTGGCCCCTCAGAAAAACGCTCGATTCTGCTAACATATCCTTTATGTTCTCCATCGTCGCCTCCTTTTCAAATTGCTAACTAAACTCTACTCCATACAAAGGAAAAATCAAGAAAAAGACCGGGGACGAACCTCGGTCTTTATTGGTATTGATTCTCAGGGAATTTCTTTATA
>Ga0172382_10006363_pt1 | contig 17178 bp, 10 predicted proteins | sample Leawel138RmetaG_FD_122245 | JGI IMG/M metagenome (GOLD analysis project Ga0172382, IMG submission 122245) | Leachate microbial communities from a municipal landfill in Southern Ontario, Canada - Leachate well 138R metaG | ecosystem: Engineered > Solid waste > Landfill > Unclassified | place...
CCATCGACCCCACGGGCCTGCCCACCCTGTACACCCTGCACGCCCTGCCCCTTGCAAGGAGCCCCGAAGCCGAGGTGCTGGTGCGTGAGGTGATCCCGCCTCCGGTTGTCCTGGCCGGTGACCGCTTCGCGCTGCGGGTGGTGGCGCACGCTCAGCGTGAGGGCCCGGCCACCCTGCGCACGTCGCGGGACGGGGCTGTGATCGACGAACGCGCGGTGAACTTGCTGCCGGGCATCAATCATCTCGAAGTCCTGGTTACCGAAAGCGAGCCCGGCGGCGCCCTTTACCGCGCGGAGCTGAGCGCGCCAGGCGACGTGTACGAGGCGAACAACGTGGCCGAGGCCAACGTGCAGGTGTTACCCGCCGGGCGTGTGCTTCTGGTGGCGCGGGATGGTGACTGGGGCTCCCTCTTCAGCGCCGCCCTGGCTGGGCAGCAGGTGCGGCCTACCGTGGTCCCTCCGGAGGGGTTCCCCACGGACCTGGACGCCCTTCTTGATTACGACGCGGTGACGCTACTCAACCTGCCCGCGGCGGCCCTGAGCGGGGCCCAACTAGAGCTGCTGGCCGAGGCGACCGCGGAGCATGGCCGCGCCCTGTTGCTGCTTGGCGGCGAGGACGCCTTCGGACCGGGCGGTTATTACGAGACACCGCTCGAGCAGCTCTCGCCGGTGTCCAGCCTGGCGCCTAGGCAGGCGCCGGAGCTGGCCGTGGCGTTCGTTATCGACCGCTCGAACAGCATGCGTCAGTACGCCGGCTCCGAAGTACGCCTCGACATAGCCAAAGCCGCCGTGCTGGGCGCGTTCGACATCCTGCCCGAGGGCGCGCGCGCCACCCTCATAGCGTTCGATTCGGTGGCTAGGACCCTGGTGCCGCTCGTCGGCGCCGCGGAGGGCGAGGCTTTCAGGGAAGCCGTGCACAGCCTCGAGCCGCGCGGCGGTACCTCCATCTACCCAGGCTTGCAGGAGGCTCACGTGCAGCTGGCGGACAGCGGCGCCGCCGCGTCGCACGTGGTGGTCATGAGCGACGGCCTCTCCCAGCCGGGCGACTTCCCGGGCATACTGGCGCAGCTGCGGGAGGCGGGCGTCACGGTGTCGACCATCGGCATAGGCCCCGAGGCCGACGCCGGCCAGCTCCGCGAGATAGCCCAGTTGGGTGGCGGCAGCTTCCACTTCAGCGCCGATTTCGCGTCGTTGCCGGGCATCATGGCGCACGAGGTGCTCCTCCAGACGGGCGAGCTGACCGAGGAGCGCAGCACACTGCCCGCTTGGCGGGAACGCGGGGCGCCCTTCCTGCGCGCCTGGCCAGACGAGCTGCCCGAGGTGGCTGGGTTCGTGCCTACCACCGCCAAACCGGAAGCCACCGTCCACCTGGCGGTCATCACCCGCGAGGGGAACGAGGTGCCGCTGCTAGCCAGCTGGCGTTACGGGGCAGGCACCGTGGTGGCGTTCACCGCTCACGGCGCTGGACCCTGGAGCGAGGAGTGGCTGGCGGCGCCCGACTTCCCGCGCATGTGGGGGCACCTCGTCAGGCAGCTGGCGCGGCCCGTAACGACCGGGGCCGAGACGGGGCAGCCGGCTTACGCCATGGGTAGCCTGAACCTGCCGGCGACCACGAACGGCGCGGGGACTGCCGGCAGCGGCCGCAGCTACCCCGCAGAACTGGACTTCTCGCTTGCCGACCCGCAACGCCTGGCGGCCGCGGCGACCGCCACCGGCGGCGCGGTGCTGGCCAGCCTCGCCGACCTGCCGCCCTTACGCCGCTGGTACTGGGCCTCTGCGGCGCTATGGCCGTGGCTCAGTCTGTTGGCGCTGGCGCTGCTGCTAGCCGAACTCGCCGGCAGGTACGCACCCAACTTGGCAACGAACCCCGCCCGCAAGACGAGCGCTGACCCCCGGAAGGATGAACCCTGGTGACCGACTCACGTACCCCTGACCACGCCCCGGCCGCGGCCGACACCAAGACTGTGGACACCGCCCTCGCGGGCCTGAGCGCCCTCCGCTCCGAGGTGAGCCGGGTGGTCCTCGGCCAAGCGGAGGTCATCGACCAGCTGCTGGTAGGGCTCATCTCCGGCGGTCACGTGCTGCTAGAGGGCGCCCCCGGTCTCGGCAAGACGTTGCTCGTTAGAACGGTGGGGGTTGCATCGGGGTTGCAGTACGCCCGCGTGCAGTTCACCCCCGACCTCATGCCCGCGGACGTGACCGGCAACATGGTGCTGCTGCGCGACGAGGCGGGCAGTGGCCGGCTCGAGTTCCAGCCGGGACCCATCTTCACGCAGCTGCTGCTGGCCGACGAGATCAACCGCGCTACACCCAAGACCCAGTCGGCGCTGCTGGAGGCCATGCAGGAGCACACCGTTACGGTGGGCGGGCGCACGCTGCCACTGCCGAAGCCGTTCTTCGTGCTCGCCACCCAGAACCCGATCGAGTTGGAGGGCACGTACGTGCTGCCTGAAGCGCAGCTCGACCGCTTCCTCATCAAGATCGTCATGCCCTACCCGGAAGAGCAGACGCTGTACGAGATCCTCGACCAGACCACGGGCCAGGGGTTGGCGGAGCCGCGCCAGGTGGTAACCGCTGAGGACATCCTCAGGCTGCAGGGCCTGGTGCGCGAGGTGCCGGTGGCCTCGCATGTGCGCCGGGCGGTGGCGCGCTTCCTGTTGGCCACGCACCCGGAGCGGCCCGGCGCGGCGGAGAGCGTGCGGCGCTACGTGCGCTTCGGCGTGAGTCCGCGCGGCGGGCAGTCGCTGCTCCTGGCGGCTAAGGCCGTGGCCCTGTTGGCGGGGCGTTTCAACGTGAGCTTCGACGACGTCCGTAGCGCCCTGCAGCCAACGTTGCGGCACCGTTTCCAGCTCAACTACGAGGGTGAGGCCAACCCGGCCGTGAACGCCGAGGCGCTACTGCACGAGCTGTTCGCGCAGAGCGTGGCAGCGGGCTGAGCCGGTGAGCGCCGTCCCGCCTCCGCACCTGTTGCAGCGCCTGGCGCGGCGCCGCCTGAGCGTGCCGCGCACGGGCACGCGCGGGGGCGTGGGCGAGCACGCCTCGCTGAGCCGGGGCGCGGGAATAGAGTTCGCGGAGCACCGCGAGTACCAGCCAGGCGACGACCTCAGGCGCCTGGACCCTCACCTGGAGGCGCGGACGGGCGAGCCGTATGTGCGCGAGTTCGAGGTGCTGGAGCGCTTGGCGGTGACGGTGGTGGCGGACCTCAGCGCCTCTATGGCGTTCGGCCAGCCGGAGAAGGCGACGGCGGCGCGGCGGTTGACGGGCGCGCTGGCGTTCGTGGGCTTGGCCGGCGCGGACCGCACGCGGGTGGCGGTCTTCACCGGCAGCGGCCTGAGGTGGGGTCCGCAGGCTGGGAACGTGCGGGCTGCCGGCCGGCTCTTCGACTGGCTCGGTCGGCAGCAGGCCGGCGGGGCGGTCGACTTCGGCTCGGTAGCCAAGGAACTGGCGGGCCGCGTGCCGCGCCCTGGCCTAGTCATCGTGGTCAGCGACTGGCTCTTCGACGACCCGCTGGCAGGCGTCCGGAGCCTGCGCGCCGCGGGGCAGGAAGTGGTGGCGCTGCAACTGCTGGCGCCGGAGGAGGTCGAGCCCGCTGACCTGCGCGGCGGCACGCTGACCTTACAGGATTCCGAAACGGGAGAGGAACTGCAGGTGACGCTGGACGCCGCCACGCTGCAGCGCTACCAGCAGAGCCTGGCTGAGCGCCAGCAGCGGTTGTTGTCCGCGTTCGCGGCCGCGGGGGCCACCTGGCTCAGTGCCCGCACGGACGCCGACCTGGAGCAGTTGTTGCTGGTAGAAGGCACGCGGCTGGGTTTCCTGCGCTGAGCGCCGCCCCCGCCTCTCTAGTTCCGACGTGTGTACTCACCTGTTCTTAGGTGCAGACCTATGAACGACTCGATGCCATACAGTTCTTCTTACAAGGTGTTTATAAAGCCTCTTGTTAAAGTCGCGATCTTTACTTTCCTCTTGGCTCAGCGACCCTGAGCCCGCTAGTAACGACAACGACCACACGTACGGAGGTGACCGGAGGGCCGGGCGAGGCACTTCATCAAGAGCGAAGACCGCTAGACCAAAGTTCCCCCGCCGGTGTGGCGGCTGAAGCCACACCGAGACCAGTCGGAGGCATTACCTCGATGCAGAACAAGTCCAGAGCAAGCAGCACCTTCAAGACGCTGGCCACGCTCCTCCTCGCGCTCCTCGTTGGCCTGGCGTCCGCCCAGAGCCGCACCGACGCGCGCGTAGTGGAGCAGGAGGGCCAACGCGGCATCGTGGAGCTCTACGAGGCCATCACGCCGCTCCAGTCCGTTGCCAGCTTCATGACCATCGGCGCCCACCCCGACGACGAGCGCTCCAGCCAGATCGCGCTCCTCTCGCGCGGCCTGGGTGTGCGCAGCATCACTGTCACCGCCAACCGCGGTGAGGGCGGCCAGAACTCCATCGGCACCGAGTACCAGCAGGCGCTCGGCGTGCTCCGCAGCCGCGAGATGGAACAGTCCAGCGCCGCGTTCAACGTGGAGCTCTTCTTCCTGAGCGAGAGCTTCGACGACCCCATCTTGGACTTCCGCTTCAGCAAGTCGGCCGTTGAGACCCTCGAGATCTGGGGCGAAGACGTGATGATGGAGAAGCTCGTGCGAGCCATCCGCGAGAGCCGCCCCGACATCCTCTTCACCAACTTCCAGAACGTCTTCGGTCAGCACGGCAACCACCGCGCCATGGCGTACGCCACCGAGCAGGCCTTCGCGCTGGCCGGTGACCCCACCGCCTACCCGGAGCACTTCGAGATCGGCCTCGAGCCGTGGCAGCCCGCCAAGTTCTACCTGCCCGCTGGTCGCGGTAGCGGCCAGGCAGAAGAGGAACTGCCGGCCACGCTGACCATTCCCACCGGCTCCTACAACCAGTTCTTCGGTGCCACCTACGAGCAGCTCGGCCAGCAGTCGCGCGCTTACCACCGCAGCCAGGACATGGGCAGCTGGAACGAGGAGCGCACCGGTACTTCCGCCTTGCACCTCGCTGCCTCGTACGTGACCACCACCGAGACCGACACCGACCTCTTCGCCGGCCTGGCCTTCACCGTGGCCGACCTGGCTGAGGGCCTCAGCAACGCCACCCTGGCCGCTCAGCTGAACCAGGTGCAGGGCGAAATCGACGCCATCTTCGCTGCGTTCCCCGACTTCGCCGCCGTGCAGGGCCACATCACCGGCGCCCTCAAGGGTGTGCGTGAGGCCCGCGCCATCATCGCCGCCGCCACCGACCTGGACGCCGCCACCGCTGCCGACATCGACTTCCGCCTGGCCCAGAAGGAGCTCGAGCTCCAGGTCGCCAGCCGCAAGGCTCTCTCCCTCGTCAGCCGCGTCATCGCTGCCAACCCGGAACTCACCCGCGGCGGCTCCACCGAGGTCACCGTTAGCGCTTACCTCGGCGGCAACGTGGACGTTCAGGACCTCGAGTTCGACCTCGTGACCCCCGCAGGCTGGACCGTGGAGCGCACCGGCGACGACACCACCGGCGCCGCGCTCACGAACGGCGAGACTGTCAAGCAGACCTTCCTGGTCACCGCCGCGGAGGACGCCCCCTACTACAACCCGTACCGCCGCAACGCCAACCCGTTCCGCGCTTACGGCGACGTGTACGGCGTGGTGCGCTACACCGTCGACGGCGAGGCCTTCGAGTTCACCCTCGACTCGCGCGACATCATCGGCGTCCTGCCCGACGTGTCGCTGCGCGTGACGCCCGCCAACCTCGTCTTCAATTCGCTGCGCCCCTCCGACCTGGAGATGAGCGTGGCCGCCGTGAACTACGTCAACGGCCCGGCCGAGACCACCATCTTCGTGGACGCCCCCGAAGGCTGGACAGTGGAGCCCGCCTCCATCGACCTCAGCTTCAACCGCAAGGGCGACGCTCGCGGCGCCACCTTCACCCTGGTGCCGTCTGACGACATCGCTGAAGGCTCCTACGACTTCGCCGTGCGCGCCGAAGGCCAGGCCAACAGCAGCAACAACGTGCGCGTCATCAGCTACGAGCATGTCGGCAAGACGTACCTCGTCGAGCCCGCCAGCGCCAACGTCAAGGTGCTCGAGGTGGCTTTCGACCCGAACCTGCGCGTCGGTTACGTGGCCGGCGGCTCCGACCTCGTGTACGAGGGCCTGCGCCAGATCGGCATGAACGTCGACCTCCTCACCGAGGACGACCTCACCACCGGCGACCTCAGCCGCTACGACTCGATCGCCGTGGGCATCTACACCTACCGCCTGCGCCCTGACCTGCTGGCCGCCAACGAGCGCCTCATGAAGTGGGTGGAGGAGGGCGGCAACCTGCTCGTTCAGTACCACCGCCCCGCCGACGCCTGGAACGCCGACACCGTGCCGCCGTTCCCGATCACCCTCGGCCGCGTTTCGCTGCTCTCGCGCGTGACCGCCGCCGACGGTGAGGTCGAGATCCTCGAGCCAGGCAACCCCCTTATGACCACACCGAACCAGATCACGGGCGCCGACTTCGATGACTGGGTCAAGGAGCGCGGCCTGTACTTCGCTCAGGAGTGGGACGAGCACTACACCCCGCTCTTCAGCGTGACCGACGCGCAGTGGCCCGACACTTGGGACGAACTGCCGTTCCTCGGCTCCATGCTCACTACCGAGCTGGGCAAGGGCCGCTACACCTACACCAGCCTCGTGCTGCACACGCAGATCGAGAACAACGTACCGGGCGCCTACCGCCTGTACGCCAACCTGCTCACCCCGCCCGCGGCGGAGTAAGCACAACTCCTCGCCAGGGTCGCGGCCCGAGCTCGTTCATGAGCTCGGGCCGCGCTCCTATCGCCCACCACCTGAGTCAACGCGCCGGCGGGCGGTGACTGCCATGCTGGTGACCGTGGAAACAGTCAAAGAACACGACCTCCAGGCGGAGCAGCGCAGCCCCATCCCGGCCGCCCTGCGAAGCCTCACCGGTAAGCACGACCTCAACGCCGCCTTCGCGCCCGGTAGCACCGACGCCAAACCGAACCTGCTCTTCAAGGGCGGCGGTATGACGACCCTCTACCTGAACCTGCCGCCCGGCAAGGGCATGCCCGTCCACGACCACGTCGGGTGCCATGTGACCATCGTCTGCATGCGCGGCGAGGGCAACGTGGTGCTGATGGGCGAGCCCAATCGCCTGAAGGAGGGCGAGTTGCTCACCTTCTCCGGCGAGCTCATGGTTGAGCCCCGCAACGATAGCCAGGCACCATGTGGCCTGCTGATCATGCTGGCGGAAACAGGCGCGGCGCTGGGCTGACTCGCGCAGGCTGAGCTAGCGCTCGTCCTCCCCGTACCTCCGGCCCATGGGCCACAGCATGGTGGCCACGATGCTCACGGTCATGATGCCGCTGACCGTGACGCCGATGCCGGCCGCCAAGCGGATCACGAACAGCTCCGTGCTGCTGACGATGTCGGACAGGGGCGCCAGCAGCAGCAGCGAGGAGCCGAGGAGCAGGCCCGCCAGCGAGATGCTGAGGACCATGCGCCGGAAGCCGCGCTCGAAGCTGGACTGAACGTCGTTGATGCGCCGGTTCACGCTGCCCACGTCGAGCTGCAGGGCGGTGCGGCCGTGCTCGAAATCGTCCAGCAACGCGGTCACGGCAGAAACGATGTTCGGCACACGGCCCACCGCCTCGCGCGCCAGCGGCAGCACCGACTCGCTGCTGAAACGCAGCGGTTCCAGCCGCCTCAGCAGCATGTTCCTGATCGTGCGGAAAGCTATGTCTACGATGGCGCCCGGCTGCGCGTCGCCCATCAGCGTGCGCATGAGCGCCTCACCCTGGCCGATGCTCTTGAACGCCATGGTGAACTCGGGGCGCAGCAGAAGACCGTGACGCACCAGCAACCTCACCAACTCGGTGAAGAGCTCGGAGATGCCGTCCACCTGACTGTCTAGCACCAGGTGTCGGTTGATGAGCCGCTCCACGTCGCGCCGCAGCCGGACCATGTTCACCGGCTCCCGCGGGCGTTCGCACAGCGCCAACACCACCTGCGCGGCGGGCGCGGCGGCGCGGTCGTGCATGGACCAGATGAGCTGGCCCAACCGCACGCGGTCGCTGCGGCTCAGTTGTCCCACCGCACCCAAGTCGAGGAACAGGATCTTCTCGCGCGTCACGTCGTACCAGACGTTGCCAGCGTGCAGGTCCGCGTGGAAGAAACCGTCGAACAGCACCTGTTTGATGAGCGTGCGGAAGAACTTGAGCGCCAGGTCGCGGCGGTTCACGCCGGCGGCCTCCAGCGCCGCCACGTCCGTGATCTTCACGCCCGCCACCCGCTGCATGGTCAGCACCCGGCGCGTGGTGTACGCCGGGTGCACCGCCGGCACCTCCACGAAGTCGAACTCCGCCAGGTTGTGTGCCAGCATGCGCGCCTGGTACGCCTCCGTCTCGTAATCAAGCTCGCCCACCAGCGTCTCCGCGAACTCATCGAAGAGCGGCAGGAGGCCCAGCTGCCGGAAGCGCCGGAAGCGGGTCTCCAGCATGAGCAGCAGGTCGCGCAAGATGTTCAGGTCCGCGCGGGTGATGACGAGGATGTTGGGGCGCTGCACTTTCACCACCACCTGCGTGCCGTCTAGCAGCGACGCAGCGTGCACCTGCCCCATGGACGCCGACGCCAGCGGCTCCGGGTCGAACTCCAGGTAGAGGTCCTCCAGGGGAGCGCCCAGCTCCGCCTCCACCACGCGCTCTACTTCGCTAAACGGGAAGGCGCGCACCCGGTCCTGTAGCAGCTCCAGCTGACCGCGCCAATGGGCCGGCAGCACCTCCACGCGGCTCGCTACCAGCTGCCCGAACTTCACGAACGTGGGCCCCAGCTCCTGCAGCATGAGCCGCAGCGTGACGGCGGGATCGGATTCGTCGAGGCGCGGCCTTATGCGGTAGAGCAGGCGTTTGAAGAAGCGCCGCGCGGGCGCTAACGGCGTGTACGAAGCCAGGAGCTCGAGCGCGTACGAGCGGGCGGTGCCAACGAGCTGCACCATGCGCAGGCCCTCAACCGCGCGGTTACGGTCACCCGGCAGGATGGAGAGCCAGCGCCAGTAACGGGGCGTGGTGCGCGTCTCGGTGTCACGCCGCGGTGAATCGAGGCCCGTGAGGACCTCGAGGAGGGTGGCCAGTACCCCCATGAGCAGCGTGCCGAGAGCTGCCGAGAAGATCTCGCCGCCAGGCACGCCGAGCGGTTCGGGGCTCAAGTAGGCGAGGCCCAAGAACAGCAGGCCGTTCGCCACCACGGCCACGATCCCCAGTGACCAGATGTAGAGCCGACCCGCGAAGAACAGCAGGAACGGACGCGCCACCGCCTGCAGGGCGCCGTACAGCACGCCCAAGCCCAGGTAGGCGACGAGCACGCCGTAAGGCGGCGCCACGAACGGCGCCGGCGGCAGCGCCAGGCCCGGCACGACCTTCAGGACCGCCCAGGCTGCCAGCGTGTAGACCAGGACGCGAACTACGAAGTAGGTCATCGGGCGGCTCCTCGTAGGTCATCTTGCCACGCGCTTCGCCGAGAGCCTGGGGAGAGCGCACCTCGGGCCGCGAGACCCTTGTGCGCGCTGACGTGCGCGGTCTAAGACGCCGCTGCGCTGCGGCAGTTAGGGCTGGATCAGCGCGCCCACCGCAGCGTGTTGGAACGGTCCAGAGGCCATTAGGGGGATCAGCGGCTCATCCCAAAGACGGATGTGCCAAGACTGGTGCCGGCACTACCCTATCTTCAGAGGGGCAGAGTTGCCGAACGGCGGTTCGCCGCAACCGGCACACCCGAGGCCGGCTGCCCACAGGCGACACACACAAACCACTAGCAGCAGCTAGGCACCAGAGAGAAGAGGTACGCGCATGACCGACCAGCACAAGACCACCGACAACACTACCGGCACCAACGCCACGGGCGGCAGGACCGTCACCGAAGAGTTCCGCGTCTCCGGCGAAGCCGTTGTGAGCAAGGTCAAGGAACTGGTGCGCGAGGGTAACGTCCGCCGCATCACCATCAAGAACGACGAGGGCAAGGTCCTCATCGAGATCCCCCTCACCATCGGCGTCGTGGGCGCCGTGCTCCTGCCCGTGTGGGCGGCCATCAGCGCCATCGCCGCGCTGGTCGCTAACCTCACCATCAGCGTCGAGAAGGTCGCCAACGGCGACAAGACCGCCACCGCGGCCCCAAGCGACACCAGCAGCGACATCACCCTGGGCTGAGGCCCGAACGCGCACTATCGGCGAGGGCCGCTAAACACCGCGCGGTACCGCTCGACACCGCCCGGCACCGTAAAGGCCACGCCCAACTAGCAGCCCCGCGCGCCGCCCGGACCCCGTAGGTCCCGGGCGGCGCACTGTTAGAGTCGCTACTTAGAGTGAGCACATCACGGAACCAAGCCGACCCGGCCGCAGCTGGCGCCGGCAGCGACGCCCCGCCCATCAGCACCGACGAGCTCTACGTGAGCCTCGGCGGCGTGCACATCGTTGAGGACGTCACCTTCACGCTGAAGCGTGGTGAGTTGGCGCTGCTCACTGGCCCGAACGGCGCCGGCAAGAGCACCCTGCTCCGCGCACTGGTGGGCCTGCTCCCCAGCCGCGGCAACATCGATCTCTTCGGTCGCCCCAACGGCAGCCTGGCCGTGCGGCAGCGCTTCGTGTTCGTGCCCGACGAACCCGCCCTGTACGAGGACCTCACCCTGCGCGAGCATGCGCGCTTCAACGCGCTCGTCTACCAGGTGCAAGACGCCGACGACCGCGCCCTGGAGTGGCTGGCGCGTTTCGGGCTGGAAGAGAAGCTCGACGAGTTCCCCGGCACCCACTCGCGCGGCATGCGCCAGAAGCTCTCGCTCTCACTGGCGCTGGGGCTCGAGCGGCCCCTCACCCTGCTGGATGAGCCGTTCAACGGCCTCGACATCGAATCGCAGGAGCTGCTCGCCGACGCGCTGCGCGCCCGCGCCTCCTCCGGGGGCGCGGTGATGCTGACGGGGCACCAGGTCGAACTCGTCGACCGCCTCAAACCGCGGCTCCTGAGGCTCGATAACGGGCTGTTGCACGGATGAGCGCGCGGCTCAGCGCCGACACCGGCGGGCCCGGGCGTACCGCCGCTGTACCGTACCTGCGCCGCCGCACTGTGGGCCGCGCCGCCGAGTCGTACCGGCGCTGGATCGGCCGCGCGGTGGGCTGGTGGACTATCCTCTACCTGATCTTCTGGCTGGTGGTGTTCGTCATCGCCGGGGTGGAGACCATCGAGCCGCTCCCAACGTTCCTGCCCTCGCCCGCCGCCGTGCTCTCCGCTGCTGGCGCTGTGGTTCTCGTCCTAACGCTCATCGGAGGCCGGGCGCCGCCACTCACGCTCGACAAACGTGACCTCTACAGGCTCGCGCTCGGCCCGCAGCAGCCGTGGGCGGTGCTGCGTTGGCGTTACCGCGTCAAGCAGGCGGGCGCCGTGGTGGCTGCTCTGGTCATTGGGGCCGTTTGGTCGCTGCTGGCGCCGGCGCTCTTCGGGTTCCAGGCCTGGTACGCCGCGCCCGAACTAGCCATCCTGGCCCTGCTGCTCCTCGACCTCAGGTGGTTACGGTACGTAAGTCACGCGCACCACGGCCCGCACGCGGCCCGGGCGGCCGCCAACCGTACCTCGCTACTGGTGGCGGGGGTCCTGGCCCTCTTAATGGTGGCTAGCGCGGTGCTCAACTTCACCAGTGGCGCCGGCGGCGCTGAAGCGCCCGTCTTCCTGCCCCTGGCCGGCCTAACCATCAACTCGCCGTGGGTGCTGCTCATCCCGCTCATAGCGCTCTTTAATACGCAGCTGGCCGTGGTCAAGTCGCTCCGCTCTGAGTGGCCGCCACGCTTCGCCCCACAAAGCCTGGTGCTCAGCCAGTTGCAGGCGCTGCGCACCTCGCAGCTCATGGCGGTCATGGCTGGCATGAGTGGCGGCTTCGGCGGCGGCATGGGCCTAGCCGGTATAGGCGACTCCGGCCAGCGCCGCCGCCTGCTCGACGCCCTGCATGACCGGCCCGGCGCCACCAAACCGCGCCGCTCGCTGCCGCTGCCAGGCAGCCAGGCGCCGCAGTGGCAGGCGTTAGCGTGGCGCTCCGCGGTGGGGCTGTACCGGCGACCGCTCCTAAGGCTCGGTTTCACGCTGGTGGCTGCGCTGCTAGCGATGGTGGCAGTGCTGGCCGCCCACGGTGGCGGGCCCTTGCTGAGCGCGGCGGGCCAAGACGGCGCGGCCGCGCCCGCCGCAGGCACCACCGGCATGCTCGGCGGCGCACTGGGAGTGCTGCTGGCTGCCCTCCTCCTGGCGCGCACAGCCAGCGGCTTGCTGGGGCCGCACTTCGACATCGGCGTGAAGCCAGTAGACCCGCTCACCCGCTCCTTCGGCCGCACCCTGCCCGCCATCGGCATCCTGGTCGTACTGCTGGTGCCCGCCGCGCTGCTGCTCAGCTGGTTAGGTTCCAGCGCCGGCGCGGCCGTGAGCCTCGACTCGCTGCTGCCGGCCCTGATCGGCGCCGCGTCGCTGCTCGGTCTGGTCGTTCTCAGCCTCGAGAAGTACTCGAGCTGGAGCGGCGCCGCCGCCTCGCGCATCGAGCCGCAGCTGGTGGCCGCCATGCTTGCCGCCCTGCCCGCCCTGCTGCTGGGGGCGTTCGGGGTGGGCGACTGGACGCTCATCACGCAGTTCATGCTCCTCGGCCTGGTGGCCATCATCCCCGTCTGAGGATCCCGGCTCGCTAACGACCGGCCCATGCGGTCCCTGCCGCCAGGCCGAGGGTAAGGTGCCGCTCCTGGACGCGTTCCGAGTGAGCAGCACGTAAGAACTCGGCTGCTAGACTCTGCAGCGGTGGAGCGCCTCCTTCTAGACGACCTCACCGGCGCCTATCAACGAACGGGTCTAAGCGACCTGCTCGACGAACTGGCCCTCGAGCGAGCGCGTAGCGGCACGGATTACGCGCTGGCCATGCTCGACGTGGACCACCTCAAAACCCTTAACGACGTGTACGGCCACGCCACCGGCGACGCCGCCCTCAAGGCGGTGGCTGAACGGGCCAGCCGCGTGCTGCGCGCCGGCGACAAGCTCTTCCGTTACGGCGGCGACGAGTTCCTGTTGGTCCTGCCGGGCACTACCCACGAGGTGGCCGAGGCGGTAGCGCGGCGGGTGCGCGATCAGGTCGTGGCGAACCCCGTGGAGGCCGCCGTCTGGGTGAGCGTGAACGTCAGCGTGGGCGTGGCCGCCACCGACGAGCCTGGGTGCAGCGGGCGGAGCGAGGAGCTCTTCGAGCGCGCCGACATGCGCCTCTACATGGCTAAGCGCGTCGGTCGTAACACCGTGGTGGCCGGCGACACGCCCCTCAAGCTCACGCGCGAGGGACCGTTGCGGCAGACCCGCCTGGTGGGCCGCGACGCGGCGCTGGAAGCGCTCGACGAGTTCCTGGCCGCCGGCGCGAGCGTCCCACAGGACCGCGTGCTGCACCTGACGGGTGACCGCGGCGCTGGTTTCACGCGCATGCTCAACGAGGTGGAGGTGCGCGCTGGCATAGCGGGCAAGGTCGTCCGGCGCGTGGTGGCCGAACCGGCCGACACGGGTGTGCACCTGAGGGCGTTAGCGCGCGCCTATGGCGAGTTGCTGCCGCCCGACCCCGCCGAGGAGGAGGTCACGGAGCGGCTCGCGCAGGACGCGGAGGCGCACGGGCTGGTGCTCCTCGTGGAGGGTGGGCGCTGGCTGGACGCGGGCAGCCGCATCCTCCTCACGAACCGGCTGAAGCGTGGTGGCGCCAAGCTGGTGGAGGTGGCCCTGGCCGGCGAAGCGGCGGCCTTCCAAGCTGGCGCGGCGGTGGAACTCGCGCCCTTCACCGCCGTGCAGGTAAGCGAGTGGCTCTCCGCTGCGCTCGGGCTGAGTGTGGACGCGGCGACGGCGGAGGCGCTGGCGCACGCGGGCCAAGGTCTGCCAGCGCGGGTGACGCGGCTGGTGGACGCGCTAGTGAAGGAGATCAGCGCGGCGGGCGGTGTGCCGAGCGCCCAGAAGCTCGCCCAAGCCGACCCGCAGCGGATCCGCGAGCTGGCTCAGGAAGACTTACAGCCGGTGGGCGTGGTGGACCTGCCGGAGTGGGACGCCCCGCTCGTGGGCCGCGCCCAGTGGCTGGAGGGCGCTAAGGGAGCGGTCAGTTCCCCCAAGCTCAGCGTGCTGGTGGGGCCAGGCGGCGTAGGCAAGTCCCGGCTGGCCGCGCAACTTGCGCTCGAACTGGCGCACGAAGCGCCCGGCGGTACGCACTGGATCGACTTGCGCGCGGTTAGGAACGCGCGGTTGGTGCCGGGCTTGATCGCCGAGCGATTAGGGCTGGAGACGGTCGACGAGATAGCCGCACTCGCCGCCCAGCTGGGCGAAGCGCCAAGGCGCCTCGTGCTCGACGAGTTGGACGGCGTGGCCGACCAACTGGGCTGGGTGGAGGAGCTGCTCGAGGCGGCGCCTAACCTGCGCCTGCTGGCAACGGCACGCATGCCCCTGCGCCTTACGGGCGAGGTCAACCTGAACGTCCCGGAACTGAGCGTGACCGCCGCCAGCGAGCTATTCCGGCGCGGCATGCACCGCGTGGCCGAGGTCGGTGACTTCGGGTACGAGCAGGACGAGCAGATCGAGGGCCTCGTGCGGCGGATAGGTCTGAGCCCGCTGGTCGTGGAGCTGGCCGCGGCGTGGACGCGCGCGTTGAGCGTGGAGGAGCTCAGTGAGCGCCTCGCGCAGACACCCGAACTCCTCACAGCCGCGCCAGGCACGGCGCCGCTAACCACCCGCTTCATCGACGTGACACGGGACCTCATGAGCGAAGCGGAGCGCGAGGCGCTCGGAACCCTCGCTCTCATCCCGGCCGGCTTCACCGCCGCCGTAGCGCGCAGCGCCGCCAACGCCTCAACCTTCTTCCTGCTAGCGCTCCTTGAACGCTCGCTCATCCGGCGCGAGGGCGAGCGCTACACGGTGCACGCCGCCATCGCCGAGCGCTACCGCGAGGGGTTGGCAGACCCGGCCGGGGCGCGGCGCCGCGTGGCGGCGGCGTTCTCAGACCTCGCGCGGCAACTGGAGGCGCTGCCTGGTCGGGAACGCACCACCCGCGGCTACCGCGTAGCGGACGCGGAACGCGCCAACCTCGCCTCCGCGCTGCGCGAGGCGGCCAGCAGCGGCGACGAGCAAGCGGCCTGGCCACTCGTGCGGCTGCTGCGCGGCTACCTCGACGTGCGCGGGTGGGCGCGCGCGGGCTTGGACCTGTACCTCGAGGTTGAGAAGCTCCTGCCGCCGCCTACGGGCGCCGAACTACGGGCCTGGGTGGGGGAGACCATCGCCCTCTACAAGTACCAGCTCAACGACTTGGTCGGAGCCGCGGAGCGCATAGCGGGCGCACTGGCGCTACTTAAACCGCTCGGGCCTACCAAGACTGCGGGTTTGGCGCTGAACACTTACGGCATGATCCTCGCAACGCAAGGTGAGTGGCAGGAAGCGCAGCGCACGTTCGCGCGCTCGGCCGCTGTCCGGGAACAGATCGGCGACGGTGTGGGCGCCGCGCAGGCGCGCGGCAACCTGGCCATTGTCCTGCTGCAGATGAACCAGCATCCGCAGGCGCTCTCAGCGCTGCGCGCCGCGCTCGTCAACTACCGGCAGGTGCAGCACTACACCGGCGTCGCGCTGACACAACTGCATATCGCCAGCCTCGGCCGCGAAAGCGGCTTGCTGACGCTCGAGGCACGCAACGAGCAGGCGCGCGCCGCGCTGGAACTTGCCGAAAGCATCGGTTACACCCAGGTGGCGCGTGACGCGGCCGGTGAGCTAGCGACCGGCTTGGAGGAGGCGCAACTGTTCGCCGACGCGCAAGAGGTGTTGGAGCGCGCCCTTGAGTGGGTGCAAGCGGGTGAGGACGAAGCCCAGCGTCACGCGTACCTGGAACGGATCCAGCGCGTGAGCCTGAAACGCCAAGCGCTCACCGAAGAGCTAGCGCAGAGGACCTAGCCCGCGCCAACCGCCTGCGTAACGCGCGCCGCTGCCTCAGCGGCCTGCACCACGTCGGCCACCAGGTCGCCTGCGTCCTCGATACCCACGGAGAGGCGCACGAGCCCCTCGGTAACGCCCTCGGCGTCGAGCATCTGCTTCGGCAGGAGCTGGTGGGTGGTGGAGGCCGGGTGGCATGCTAGTGACGCCACGTCGCCTAACGACACGGCGTGATCGAAGAGCTTAAGCGACTCCAGGAAGGCCGCCGCGGCGGGCCGGCCACCCTCGAACTCCACGGAGACCATGCCCCCGAAGTCGTCCATCTGCCGCGCCGCTACCGCGTGACCGGCGTGACCCTCGAATCCGGGGTAGTAAACGTTCCTAACGCCCGGCCGTCCGGCCAGCGCGGTGGCCACCTCGCGAGCGTTGGCGCAGTGCGCGGCCATGCGCACGTGCAGCGTCTTCATGCCGCGCAGCAGCAGGAACGCCACGTGCGGGTCCATGGTGGCGCCCAGGTGACGCAGGCCCTCCATACGCACGCTTTCGAGCAGGTCGGCGGGCCCAGCCACCAGTCCGCCCAGCAGGTCGCCGTGGCCGCCTAAGTACTTGGTGGCGGAGTGCAGCGAGATGTGGATACCGTGCTCGAGCGGCCGGGTGAGGTACGGCGTGGCGAACGTGCTGTCGGCCACGCTGATGATGCCGTTCTCCCTGGCCACCCGCCCGGCCAGCGCCAGGTCGTGGATGGTGAGGTTCGGGTTGGTGGGGCTCTCCACGTAGATCATGGCCGTGTTCGGGCCCACCGCGGAGGGCAGCTCGGCGTCCGTGACGGCCCGGGAGGTGATGCCGAAACGCGGCAGCATCTCTTCCAGCAGCCCGCGGGTGCCGCCGTAGATGGGGCCGAGGATGAGCACCTCATCGCCGCTCTTCAGCAAGCTCAGCAGCACCGCGGACGACGCGCCCATGCCGGACGCGAACGCCACCGCCGTCTCGGCGCCCTCCAGGTCAGCGATCTTCTGCTCCACCGCCGCCACCGTGGGGTTACCTATGCGGCTGTAGACGTTACCGCTCTCCTCACCCGCGAACAGCGACGCGCCCCGGGCCACGTCGCCGAGGATGAAGGTGCTGGTCTGGTATATGGGCGTGGCGTGCGCACCGGTCTTGGGGTCATGCCCCTGACCGGCGTGCACGGCGCGAGTTGCGAGCGAGCGCCCGCGCTGGTGCTTTGTCATGCCTCATGTAAGCACGGA
>Ga0172382_10006366_pt1 | contig 17163 bp, 17 predicted proteins | sample Leawel138RmetaG_FD_122245 | JGI IMG/M metagenome (GOLD analysis project Ga0172382, IMG submission 122245) | Leachate microbial communities from a municipal landfill in Southern Ontario, Canada - Leachate well 138R metaG | ecosystem: Engineered > Solid waste > Landfill > Unclassified | place...
ACTCAGGAATGTAAATCATCGGATGATCTCTGCCAATGGCGAATCCGGTTAAAGCAGCATTTCTGAGCCGTCTTTCTAAGCAATTCGGCAGATTAAAACAGCTGCCGAGCAGCTTGTCTTTATTTGAAATAAGTTCAGGTCAACTCCGTATTTATATCAGGTATTCTAAAATCCATTCCGGACATCGATCCTTTTATGGATTAAGGCAGGAAGATTTAAAACAACTCGAAGGATTCAACTCACTTATGTTTTCTTTGGGACAGTCAGACAGAACCTGTTTTCGTCCCTTTTTCCGATTTTGAAGATATTTTCAGTGCGTTAACTCCCGCCTCGGATGGTCAGTTCAAGTGTCAGATATATCATGATGATGGCTTGGAGCTTTATATCGCGAATGCCGGTCGTTTCTCTATTGAAGGATGTTATGGATGGGAAAAGATTGAAGGACTTGTTGAGAAAAACAAGATACATATTTTCCCCGAATTCAATCATTCTCAGATTCAAACCTTTATTGGTTCTATAGGCACAAGCAAGGGGTATGATATTTGGGTACCGGATCACGACAGAAATAAACTGGACTGGAGTTTAGCTGAGAAGTTCCATTGCCGGGAGGAACTTCCATCAAGGTATAAGCCCATCGACGATGTTGTCCGGGAAGTCGATGTTTTATGGTTGCGAAAGGGATCCAGCGAAATTTCCGCTATGTTCGAGGTGGAGCATTCGACTACGATCTACTCCGGGTTACTCAGATTCAATGATCTTTATCTGATGGAACCAAAGCTGAAACCGAAATTCAGCATTGTATCTGATGAAATCAGGCGCTCGCTTTTTCATCGCCAAATCAGCAGGCCGACGTTCAAGATGAGCGGTTTGGGCGAAGTATGCAATTTTTTAGAGTACAAAGATGTATATAGTTGGTTCAACAGAACAAGAGGAGCAGGCGCATGAAGATATGGATTGTGGTTGAAGCGAAAAGAGGATTTATTCAAGAGCCTGAATTATTTTTGGATTACATCAGTGCAGAAAACAGGAGAGAAGAACTCTTTAATAAAAGTAATCCTGACTATGATGAAGTAGAAATATTCGAGAAACGAACCGGGCACTTTCTGCCCTGACCCGAAACCGGAAACTGCAGACATGATCATCGGCATTCCCAGAGAGATCAAAGACCAGGAATACCGCGTCGCGATGACGCCGGGAGGCGTGCAGGCCCTGGTTGCGGCGGGCCACCGTGTTCTCGTTCAGGCAGGCATGCTTGCCGAAGCCGCAACGGAAGCCGACCTGCTCATCGGGGCGGTGCTGGTCAAAGGCGCGCGCGCCCCGCGCGTCATCACGCGCACGATGATCTCCGCCATGCAGGCGGGGAGCGTTGCCGTGGACGTCTCCGTCGACCAGGGAGGATGCATGGAGACAACGCGGCCGACGACCCATTCCGACCCGGTATACAGCGTAGATGGGTTCAGGAATCCTTTATTCCCTCTCCGCTCGCCGTATAAACCTGCGGCCTGTCGTCAAAGTCCGCTTTGCATTCTTCGCAGCAGAAATAATATTCCTTCCCCTGGTACGTGCTCTTGAAGGCGGTCGTTTTTTCGTCAACCGGCACTCTGCAAACAAGGTCCTGTTCCATTTTTCACCTCCTTATATCAATTTTAACCGCGGCCCGTCCTAAATCCATCGGGACAAGTATTAAACAGCGTTTTAATTTTCGGAGCCGTCCCCCGGGTCTGTAGAGGAGAAAAATCAGATTATGGATGATGGCGAAAGCTGACTGTTTCTTTCCAGGCGTGAAACTCAATAACGGGTGGGGTCCGGGACTCCGGCCTCACGAAAGCCCTTTTTTCTGAGGGAGCAGCTGTCGCAGAGGCCGCAGGCGCGTCCGTCCGCATGGGGATCGTAGCAGCTGTGCGTATGGGCGTAATCGACTCCGAGCTCTACTCCCTTCAGGATGATCTCGGCCTTCGTCATCCGCAGCAAAGGCGCGCGGATGGAGATCCGCATCCGGCCCTCAACCGTTTCCCGCAGCGCGAGATTCGCCATAGCTTCAAAAGCGCGGAGGTACTCGGGCCGGCAGTCCGGATATCCGGAGTAATCCACGGAGTTGGCTCCGATGAAAATATCTTCCGCACCGAGCACTTCCGCCCAGGCGAGGGCGTAAGACAGGAAGACGGTGTTGCGCGCCGGAACATAAGTGACGGGTATTCCTTTGCGGATTTCCTCTTCCCCCCTGGATTTGGGAACCTCCAACGGGGTCGTCAGGGCCGATCCTCCGATCCGCCCCAGATCTATATCGATGATGAGATGGTCCTTTGCCCCCATTGCGACGGCAATGCGCCGGGCTGCTTCGATTTCGCGGGAATGGCGCTGTCCGTACCGGAACGTCAGGCAGTATGTTTCAAATCCCTGTTCCCGGGCGATTGCCAGGGTCGTGGTGGAATCGATGCCGCCGCTGGTCAAAACCACCGCTTTAGGTTTCATTTAACTGCCACCGTAAGGCGTAAAGAGTAAGGAGTAAGGTGTTGAAGCCCAATACCAAGCACTATCCAGCTGCGCGATAAATCCCAAATCCCAAACTCTAAATCCCAAACAAATCCTGAATCCAAAACCGTAAAGCGTAAACCGTAAGGGGTTTCACCCTCACCCCGGCCCTCTCCCGTCAAGCGCGGGGGAGATCACAAAGGAAGCAGTTTATAATAGGGCCTGTGCCTGCCCCAATGCCGTCTTTTTGACGCAACGGACGCAATGGACTCAATGGACCTTTCCCGCCCGTCCCGCATTTTACGCCCAATGCCCAATGCCTAACGCCCTCTTTCATTCCCCCAGACGATCTTGTGCAGTTGCAGCTGCAGCCTGACCGGGAGCTTGTGCTCGAGAATCCAGCCGGCGAGAGTCTCGGGAGGGAGCTTGCCGAAAACCGGCGAGAAATGGATGGGAATCCCGGGGGGCAGACCGGCGCCGGTCGCGATGGAGCGGGCGAAATCGAAATCCGCCCGGTCGCCGATCACGAATTTAAGCTCGTCTTTGTCGGTCAGGCGTTTCAGGTTTTGCAGGTCGTTCCTCTCCGATTCCCCGCTCGATGGGCACTTTATATCCAGAATCCTGACGCACCCCGCTATCCCGCTGATATCGAGGCTGCCGTTCGTTTCGACCAGAACCTGGAATTTCTTTTCAAGCAGAATGCGCACCAGCTCGGGGGTCTCTTCCTGAACGAGAGGCTCTCCCCCGGTTATTTCCACCAGCGGCCACCGGAACTTTTCGATCCGGGAAACAAGCCGGGACAGCTCGAAATCAGCGCCCTCCTCGTAAGCATAGGCCGTGTCGCAATAAGAGCACCGGAGATTGCAGCCGGTCAGGCGGGCGAAGACGCAAGGGTATCCGGCAAAAGAGGACTCGCCCTGGATGCTGAAAAAAATTTCGTTGACCTTGATCATGGGAAAACCGGAAACTAGAAACTTCTTTCCTTGTAAAAGACGGAGGCCCCCGGCGACTCGGAAACGCGGACGCCGGCGACCATTACTCCCCGGCCGGCCAGCTTTCTCCCCAGTTCCCGGAAAATGAAGCGCGCCAGATTTTCGGATGTGGGGTTCCCGTTCCTGAAAGCCGGGTGGGCATTGAGGTCTGTATGGTCGAGCTCTTCTGTAATCTCTTTCAAGAATCTCCGGAGTTCCCGGAAATCGATGCCGATGCCGATGCCGTTGAGCCGCTCGCAGCGGACAACCGCCTCCACCAGCCAATTGTGCCCGTGCACGCCGGCGCAGTCTCCGGGATACCCCCTCAGGCAATGCGCCGCGGCGAATTCCGCCTGAACCGAAATTTCATAAATTTCCGTCATAACTCCCTCAGCTTCGGCGAGTCACGGGGTATGCAGGGCGGCTGCGCCTCGACATGGCGGTTTGAAAAAGGCGGCGGCCTGCATCGAATGCCTTCAGATTGTAATCCAGACTGTCGCTGCCGGCAATCTTATCCGCGGCAACCCGGAACTTTTTCCGATCCAGAGGCAGAAGGCGCGTGGCGGCAAGGGCTCCGATCATAACGATATTCCCCAGGATAGGACGGCCGAGCTTTATGGCCTCTTCCGTGGCATCGATGAAAAGGGCGTCAGGGACAAGCGAAAGGACGCCGGAGCGTATTTCCTCTATCGGCGGATAAACCGCACCTCCTGCTATTACGCCTGCGGGATATACGGGCCGGGTATTGCTGATGAAGCAGACCTTGTCATGGCCGTAATCGCTGAGAACACGGACGCCTTCCGCGGGCTCGAGAGCGACGATCGCGTCCGCGCATCCTTTCGGGATCTGAGGGCTCCAGGTCGAACCAGGAGAGATCCTGATATGGCTCATGACGGAGCCCCCCCGTTGCGACGCCCCGAAAGTCTCTCCGATCGTGATCTGAAAACCGCCGAGGGCAAGCATGTTCCCCAGAATCCGCGACGCGAGGACGTTTCCCTGCCCTCCCACACCGGTTACAATCAGGTTGAAGGGGTTCTTCAGTCCCGGTTTCATACGGCATCCTCTTTCAGGATAGCCCCGGCGGGGCAGATAGAAGCGCATACTCCGCAGCCGGCGCACACCACGTCATCTATCCTGGCGACCTGTTTACGGTTGTCCCAGTAAAGGCCGGGGCACCTGAATATGCGCGTGCAGAGGCGATTGCACCCGCAGCGCTCTCCCCTGCAGGCATTCTCATCCACGCGCACTTTGAACGAGTTCTTTTTTTTCTTTTCGGGACTGAGACTGCATGCCTGCCTCAGGATCAGGACTCTCGCCCCTTCCTTTTTTTCGAGAAAGGATAGAAGCGCGTCGCGAGTGCCTTTCAGGTCGAAGGGGTCCCTGATCTCCGTTTCCACTCCGATTCCCCGGCATATGTTTTCTATTTCCACGGGGGGGGCGGACTCCTGCATCGCATTCACCGGCAGACCGGGATGGGGCTGGAATCCGGTCATCGCCGTCCCCCTGTTATCGAGAATGACCATGGTGAGGTCTGCCTGGTGGTGAACTGCATTTATCAGGGCGGGAACCGCGGCGTGAAAGAAAGTTGAATCTCCGCAGACCGCCAGGATGGGCTGCCTGAGGCCGAATGCGCGGAGCCTTCCGAATCCGCCGGCCAGTCCGGCGCCGGACCCCATGGAATGCACCGTTCTGAGGCTGTTGAAACCGGTCGGAAATGCGGCCAGCGTATAGCAGCCGATATCCCCGCACACGAAACCTTCCCGGCCGTCAAGCTTCAAGGCGCTGTGGATCGACCAGAACGAGGCTCGGTGGGGGCACCCGGGGCAGAAAGTAAGCTCCCTGCGCGGCGCAGCGTTGTCCGCGAAGGCGCCCGCTTTTGCCGCGAACGATTCCGGCCGCACCGGCCTGCGCCGGACCGCGAGTACTTTTCCCAACGCTTCGGCAATCAGATCGGGATTCATTTCTCCGTACGAAGGGAGCGTGCCGGAATTTTTCCCGTAGTAAGACTTCGGTCCTTTCCCCTGCGTCCACCTGCCGGCCAGCATCAGCACGTTTTCTTCGAGGAAAGGCAGCACTTCTTCAACGAAGACAATTTTTTCCGCTGAAGACAGGTGCTTCTGCAGGAATTTTTCCGGGAGGGGCCAGGTAGTTCCCATCTTGAGCAGTCCGCACTTTTTCCCGGCCTTCCCGAGCATGGCGATCGCCTCCCGGCTGTACAGGCTGCAGATGCTGCTCGCAACGATCAGGACTTCCGGACGGCGCGGCCCCTCGTAATAGTTGAACGGGGAAGTTTCGAAGATTTCCCGGGCCGTTCGGATTTTGTCCTGCTGGCGTCTGTGCGTGAACTGAGGGGCGCCGGGAAGGCAGCTGATCATCGGTCCGCTCTCCGGATCGAGGAGGGCGCCCGCGTGTCTGAATTGGGCCTGCGTCCTGCCCCGCGGAATTTTCCCCAGTGAGACCATGCCGCTGGCATGGGACAGGCGGGTAACGCTCCTCAGTACGACGAAATTCCGGATTTCCTCGGACAGGGCGAAAGCCCAGCGGGTCATGTCCTTTGCTTCCTGGAAATCTCCCGGTTCGAGGAGCGGCACCTCCAGCATCCTTGCAAAGAAGCGGGCATCTCCCTCATTGACGCTGGACAGCGCTCCGGGATCGTCGCAGGGGACCAGGACCATGCCGCCGCGGGTCCCCGATTCCGCCAGATGGAGCAGGAAGTCCGATGCCACGTTGACTCCATTCTGCTTCATTACGCACAACGAACGCAGCCCTGCAAACGATGCCGCAGCGGCCGCCTCGGCCGCTACTTTTTCATTGACGGACCATTCCACGTAAATGCCGGCTTGCCGGGAGATCCGGGAGAGATTTTCTATTATTTCGGAAGATGGCGTGCCCGGATATCCCGTCGCCACCGCCAGGCCCGCTTCGATTGCGCCTCTGGCGATTGCCTCGTTTCCCATCAGGAGGCGCTTGTCCCCTTCTTTGTTTTTAAGCAGGAGCGACATTACTTATAACCCATTCAGCCGATCAGCTTCTCCAGGATTTCGGGACGGAGGCGAAAGCAGGCCCTCTTCCCTTTCCGTGCCGTGTTCAGGAGCCCTTCTTTCTTCAATTTCAGAAGAGCCCTCCTTTTCTTGGCGGCGGCGGCCCTTTCCAGGTTCCGGAGCTGCTCCGGAGGAATTTCATCGAGGACAATATACCTTTCTTCCCGGGCCTTTTCCGCAATTTCTTCGCCGAAAGGAGTCCTGATGATCAGGATATTTTTCCCCGCGGATCCTTCCAGCATCCCAACCGAAACATCTGCGAACTCCGACGTCATATCCGGACACCAGGCGCAGGCGGGCGAAGTTAGGTCCCTGACTTCCTGGAGGGGGATATCGTGTTTCCCGCCGCCGGTGACAATCTCGAATTTTTCCGCGGGGGGAGGCGGAACATCGCAGCGGATCACGGACCGGAGGTCCAATCCCCGGCCGGAAAAAAGCGCGGTCATGCTCCTGAGGTCGAGGGCCCATGTACAAAAGAGTCCTATGATGAAGGACAGAGGATTGATAAATTCGTCTTCGTTCAGAGGATTGATGCGGATCAGGGCCGCCGCGACGGCCTGGCAGGGGGTGGCGACCGTCCCTATCCTGCGGTATCCGTCCCGAACCGCCCTGTTTAATTCCGAGATGACCGGAACGGCCGCGAAGCTGGACGACGCGCAGGACAGGACTTCCTGCGGTTCCGTGATTCTTCTCGGCCGCGGCAGGCCTTCCTGACGGTCGACCAGGACGGCCGCGTCGATGATACCCTTTTCCAGGACGAAGCTGAGCAGGGCCGAAACCGTTCCTCCCGCCTGGTAATTCGCGTTTCCGATCCGGGCCCCGGAATGGGATACGAATATCTTGCGGTGAGAGCCGACGGGGACCTCCGCATACGGCGCCCCGAACGTTTTTTCCGACAGAAGATCCAGATCCACTTCTGCGCGCGGACAGCTTGCGAAACACCTGCCGCGAGCAATGGTGCACGGGAAAAGCATTGCCGTTTTTCCCATGTGGCTGCCGAAATAGGGACAGATATCGACGCATGCCCCGCAGCCGGTGCACCGGCCTGCGAGAATCACATCTTCCATGAGTTCCTTCGGTCCGAAAATATTCATATTCTATCCTGAAGGAGCGAGTACTGCGGGCTGCCCGAATTCCTCTTGCCGGGACCGATCAGAACAGCAGAGAGTTTTCTTCCCTGGGAAGAGAGAGGGTAGGAATAAAAAACAGGTTGATATCATGCAACATCTTACAAATATGAGGAAAGCCGCGCCGAGGACAAACTAATCACGCCCTTGTTTCAAAACAAGACATAATACCGGAGAAGGGGGCCGGTTGGATTTACAGCTTGCGGACCTCTGCGGCGGCCTGGCCCTTGGGATTCTGCTTGATGCTGAATTCGACGTTATCGCCCTCTTTCAGGCTGCGAAATCCCTTTCCGTCGATGTCGGAATAATGGACAAATACATCCCCGCCCGACTTCCGCGCGATAAACCCGTACCCTTTCTTCTCGTCAAACCACTTGACGACACCCGTCTCTCGCTCCGACATTGTTCAACCTCCGCTTCATTTGAGTCTGATCTCAGGGACAGAAAAAAAACCGCACGAGGCTTCGGAAAGCCCGGGCGGTTTTATGAGATTCTGGGGGAACAGCAGTTGCCTTCAAAAGAATCGATCGGGTGAAACTGTGAACTAAAGTTGGAGCTCTTCTAAAACAATCCTGATTACAGGAGGGTATGCGGGAATTCTATCCGGCGTACACGCTCACCTGTTTCCTCGTCTTGTCTTTCCTTTCAAATCGGACCAAGCCGTCTATTTTTGCGAAAATCGTGTAGTCCCTTCCCATCCCGACGTTGTTTCCCGGATGGATCTTCGTGCCGAGCTGGCGGATGATAATGGAACCGGCCTGGACGGCCTGCCCGCTGTAAACCTTCACGCCGCGACGCTGGGCGTTGCTGTCTCGCCCGTTGCGGGTGCTGCCCTGGCCTTTTTTATGAGCCATTTTATGTCCTCCTGGAAAGCTTCCCCGATTGACCGGGAACCTTTCTTCAGCTTAAAGTAATCTCTTTTATTTTCAGGCTGGTCAGGTCCTGCCTGTGTCCGGTTTTCTTCCGAAACCCTTTTCTGCGCTTCATCTTGAAAATCGTGATCTTCGGTCCTTTTCCCTGGAGGACGATTTCCCCGATCACTTTCGCGCCGGCTATCAGTGGGGTCCCGACCCTGATTTCTTCGCCCCGGGAAACCATAAGAACTTCGTTGAAGACTACGTCCGACCCGCTGTCGCCGTCTATCTTTTCGATTTCAATCCGGTCGCCTTCGGATACCCGGTACTGTTTTCCGCCTGTCTTGATCACTGCGTACATTTAACAAACCTTCCGGAAAAAGATGAATTATGCATTATAATTAGTAAGCACTATTTGTCAATAATTTTTTATTGTAACGATACTATCTCATAGTGTTCCTGGTGAAAACTCTGATCGGGCCGGATTATGATCTTTCTTTTCAAGCGGCTCTCCAGATGTTCGAGCGTGTTCTTCTCGTCCTCGAGCATGAGGCCGGCAATGTCCGGATGAGCGGAGACGCACAGCGTCCCGCCGACCCCGGCCATCTCCTCCCTCTCCAGTTTGCGAAAAATCTCGTTACAAATCGTAGATTTGGAACGGATAGCGCCCTGTCCCTCACAGTAGGGACACGGTTCGCACAGGGTCCTTTCCAGGTTCTTGCCCTGCCGCTGGCGCGTCATTTCCACGAGTCCCAGTTCCGAGATCTTGAGAATATTCGTCCTGCTCCGGTCTTTGTCCATTTCTTCCTTAAGGGTCCTGAACACTCTTTCCCGGTGCGTTTCATTCATCATGTCTATGAAATCAATTATTATTATTCCACCGATATTCCGAAGGCGCAACTGATAAGCGATTTCCCTGGCGGCCTCCAGGTTCGTGTTGAGGATGGTTTCATCGAGGTTCCGCTTGCCTACGTACTTTCCGGTATTGACATCGATCGCGCACAGGGCTTCCGTCGTCTCGATGACAATGTAACCGCCTGATTTCAGCCAGACCTTCTTATTCAAGGACCGGCTTATCTCCATCTCGATGCCGAATGTGGCGAAGATCGGTTCCTTTCTATCGTACAGCTCTATATAATAGGGGACGTTGGGCAGAAAGGTTGTCATGAAATCGCGTATTCCCTGGTAAACCTCCTTGGCATCGACCACTATCCTGCTGAAATCCTTGGTATAATAATCGCGAATGGCCCGAAGGGCGAGGTTCAGCTCGCGATGCACGAGACCCGGCGCTCCGACCCGGTCTTTCTTGACCTGAATATTCTCCCAGAGGCGCTTGAGGTAATCCAGATCGGCCTTCAGCTCGTCTTCCCTTTTCCCTTCGCTCACCGTTCTTGCGATTATTCCGTGCCGGTCCGGCCGCAGGGAGTCGATCACGTCCTTCAGCCGCCGGCGTTCCGCTTCATCCTGGATTCGCCGGGAAATACCTACATGATTCAGCGTCGGCATGTAGACGAGATTTCTTCCCGGCAGGGACACATGGGTTGTGAGCCTCGCGCCCTTGCTGCCGATCGGTTCTTTCGCCACCTGCACCAGGATTTCCTGGCCTTCTTTGAGAATATCTTCAATATTATTGGAGTTTTCTCTTTTGAACAGTCTTCCCCGAAGCTCCGACAAATCATCGTCCTCGGTTTCATCCTCCTCTTGGACGAGGTATTCCATTTCAGAGAATGCGTTCAGAATATCCGTCACGTATAGAAAAGCGGTCCTTTCCAGACCGATGTCCACGAAAGCCGCCTGGATGCCCGGAAGAACGCGCACGACCATGCCCTTGTAAATATTTCCGATTATTCCATCGGAAATCATTCTCTCGATGTAGATGTTTGTCAGCGCGCCGTTTTCCAGAATGGCGACTCTGGTTTCGTGTTCGGTACAATTAAAAATCATTTCTTTGGTCATAACCATAACCGGGTTCGGGGTGATGGGTATTGGGTCTTAGGTCTTAGGTCCCCTGAATACAATACCCAATACCCAAGACCTAAGACCCGTTTCCTGTTTTTATTACTTTTGCCCGCGCCGCCGCATCCGCGCTCAGCCCGAAAATGCCGGTCAGGACGTCGGAAGGCCGGACGCCGCCCGCGGGGCCGGCTGCAACAGTGTAATCTATTCTCCCTTCCTCACCGTCAAGGGAAATTTCCTCGATCAGGGGGCGAATATCTTTTTGCACGTATTTGCCCTTTGCATTCCGGGATATGAGAAAATTACCCGCAGCCAGGAATTCATCTATCTTCTTTTTCAATTCCGCTACGCTGTTCCCGCCGGGAAGAAATATCGCGTACCGCGAGCGCCGGGCGAGATGGTGCAGGGAGGGCCGGCCTTCGGCCGGGATTATCTCCAGCACGCGAATGCCCGCGGGGAGGCTTTCGTTTATCCTGTCCAGCACTTTCCCGGGGTCGGAGACTGCGTTTTCAAGCCGTATATCCGCCGCCTCGTCCAGCGCTTCCACGCCGACCGGCAGGGCGCCCGCGAAAGATATTTTGGGATGGGGATGAAATCCTTCCGAATACCGGAAAGAAAGGCCCGCCCGGCGGATCGCCCGGATCAGGGCGGCCGAGGTTTCAAGGTGGGAGAGGAACCGCGATGCGCCCGTTTTGGCGAACTTCAGGCGGTAAACGGCTGGATCCGCCTCGAAGGCGGCGGAGGTTGCCGTCTGCGGCGGTTGCGGCGCGGCCTGTTCCGAAGCCGCTATTCTGACCGATTCGCCGCAGGCGCCGCAAAGGTTGCATTTGGAAAAACGGCAGTCGGCCGTGGCTTCGCCTTTCTGAGCTTTTTCTCTTTCTGCGAGGAGAAAGTCGCGGGCGATTCCGCAATCAATCCGGTCCCAGGGCAGGCCTCTGTCCGTGCCTATCCCGCCCAGCCATTCCTCGGCATGCAGTCCGGTTCTCCGGAACGCCTCCTCCCAGAGATCGAAGCGGAACCTGTCGCTCCAGCCGTCGAAACGGCATCCGAGGCGGAAAGCGCATTCCAGAAGATCCGCCGTTCTTTCGTCGCCGCGCGAGAAAACTCCCTCGAGCAGCGTCATTTCCCGGTTATGCCATTTCAGGGAAATATTGCGGCTCCGGAGTCTTTTTTTTATATATTGCTGGCCGGCCGCAATCTCCTCCGGGCTGATCTGCCTTTCCCACTGAAATGGAGTATGCGGTTTAGGCACAAAAGTGGACAGGCTCGCGTTTACCTGTATTTTCCCTTTTCCCTCCCGCAGCACTTTGTGCGTCAGATCGACAATGCCGTCCATGTCGCGCTCCGTTTCTCCCGGCAATCCGAGCATGAAGTAGAGCTTGATCAGCTTCCAGCCTGATTCAAAGACGCGGCCGGCGGTCGCGAGCAGGTCCGATTCAGTGTTGCCTTTATTTATCCTGGCGCGCAAGGATTCCGTTCCCGCCTCCGGCGCCAGGGTGAAGCTTGTTTTCCGGACCCGGCGGACGGCTTCAATCATCGCGGAGGTGAGGGTTTCCGGCCGCAGCGAGGGGAGTGAGACCGCTATTTTCCGTCCGCAGAAGCGGTTCATGAGCCCGGGAAGGAACGTCCCGATCCGGGAGTAATCTCCAGTGCTGAGAGACAGAAGCGAAATCTCCTCCTGGCCTGTTGCGGTGATCATTTCTTCAGCCATTCTTTCCAGCAGGCCGGGATTTCTTTCGCGGACAGGCCGCCATACCATGCCGGCCTGGCAGAAGCGGCACCCCCGCGAGCAGCCCCTGGCAATCTCGAGGTTGATGCGGTTATGGATCGCCTGAATGGAAGGCACGACCGGCGTCAAAGGAATCGTCCAGGCATTCAGATCGGAAACGGTCCGCTTGCGGATCCTGCCGCCGGCGGGGTGAACGGAGGGAACATACATTCCGTTTAAGGAAGCAAGACTTTCGACCATTTCTCTGCGTGACAATCCCTGCGATTTTCCGCCGATTATTTTTTCGGCGATCTCCGTGATCAACTCCTCGCCCTCACCGACGGCTACTGCGTCAAAAAAGGGTAAAACCGGGGCGGGGTTGAAAACGCACGGTCCGCCCGCAATTACCAGCGGGTCGCCCTCCCTGCGGTCGGCTGACCGCAGCGGAACGCCTCCCAGCTCCAGCATATTGAGAACGTTTGTATAGGTGAGTTCGTATTGGAGGGAAAATCCTATGACATCGAAACTGCTGAGGGGAGACCGGCTTTCCAGACTGGAAAGCTTCACGTTTCTCCCCCGCAGATGCTCTTCCATGTCGGGCCAGGGTGCGAAGACCCGCTCCGCCGAAACCAGGGGATGCCTGTTGAGGATGTCGTAAAGAATCTGCAGGCCGAGATGAGACATGGCCACTTCATAGGCTTCGGGGAAAGCCAGGGCGAAATGAAGCCTGCACCGGCTGCGGTCCTTCACGCGCGCGTTTACTTCGCCTCCGATATAACGGCCCGGCTTGGCTACCAGAGGCAGTATCTCATCCCAGGATGTGCAGTCCATTGCGTCTATTGCGTCCTTTGCGTCTATTGCGTCATTGCGTCCGTTGGGTCTGTTGCGGCCATTGGGTCCGTTGCGTCCATGCGTTCTTTGCGTCTATTGCGTTCGTCGCGGCAATGGCGACTACTGCGTCTGGTTTGTCCCAATCAAGTCGAAGCTCGGGACCGCGGGACGCAATGGACACAACGGACGCAATGGACCCGATAGACGCTATGACGCGGATATTTTGTCCAGAAACTGCCGGATCGCAGCCGCGGAATCCCGATAGGCCTGCAGTTCGGCGGCGGAGAGGACGATCTCGTAGATGGATTCCACGCCGTCGGCCCCCAGCCGGATTGGTGCTCCAATAAAGACATCGCGGATGCCGTACTGTCCCTCCAGGAGAACGGATGCGGCAAGCAGGCGCCCGCTGTCCTTAAGTACGGCTTCCACCATGGCGGCGGCCGACGCGGAAGGCGCATGGAAAGCGCTCCCCGTTTTCAGGAGACCGACTATTTCCGCTCCGCTGTTTTTTGTCCTTTCCAGGATCTTTTCGATCCGATCCTCCGGAAGCAGGCTTTTAATCGGGACGCCTCTCGCCCGCGAGTATTCCACCAGCGGAATCATCGTATCCCCATGGCTGCCGATAACAAGCGCGTCTATATCGCGCACGGAAACACCAAGCTCACGCGCAAGAAGAAACTCGTAACGGGCCGTGTCGAGAACCCCCCCCATGCCCAGTACGCGGCGGGCCGGGAAACCGGAAAGCTTCCATGCCGTGTACGCCATTATATCCAGCGGATTGGTCACGATCAGGAGAACGCACTCCGGGGCGAATTCCCTGACCCGGGATACGACGGATTGAATTATTTTTCCGTTCTTCGCCGCGAGCTCTTCTCTGCTCATCCCCGGCATGCGGGGAAAGCCTGCCGTCACGACCACAACGCGGGAATCGCGAATTTCGGCAAAGTCGTTGGTCCCCTGAACCGCGGCTTCCATTTCCACCAGGGAGGCCGCATGATTCATATCGAGGGCCTTCCCCTGGGGGACCCCCTCGATAATGTCAACAAGCACGACATCGGCAAGATTCTTTTCGGCAATTCTCTGCGCCGTCATCGTGCCGACAAAACCCGCTCCGATTACTGCGACCTTCTCCCGCATATCCCGGCTCCTGAATAAAATAGGCTGAAGGCAAATGGCGAAAGGCTAAAGGTGGAAACAGCCCTGAATTCCTCAAGCCCTTATCCCTTTGCCCTGCGAAGCGGTAATTTATAGCATATCCGATAAGGATAGAAAAGGGGAATGGACGGTAACAGCCGCTCAGGCCGGACCGTAACGATAAGGATTCTTCAGGATTTCCGCGTATTTGGATAGAACAAACCCCGCGGGAAAGCGCGGCCTGGAGACGTACTCGAGGGCGGCGGATTTGAAATCGTTCAACAGCTCCTGGAAAGCGGCATGTCTTGATCCGGAAGGCACGAAGTTTTTGTCCTTGCGGTACTCGAACACGACTACCGGTCCGAACACTCTCCGCGTCAGTTCATATCCTTCACGGTCGGCGAAATAGTCGGGCCGGACTTCGACCGGAATGCGGATAATCAGAGTTACCCGGAAAGTGTCCTCCGCCACGGCGCGGGATTTGTCGTGAATTTCCATCGTCAGCCCGTTGGCGAGGGCTAGTCTTTCGATCGGTTCCATTCTTTTCCCGTCTCCGTTGCGGAAATCGTGCGTATTGACTCCCGAGTTGAATTGATTCTATACTCGCGACGGCTTTTTATCAACAAACCGACGCGATGTCTATAGGCGTCCGTTTGGGTCAACGGACGCTATAGACGCAACAGACGCAATGGACGCAAAGAACGCAATAGACTCAAAAAATTCGGCCCATGCCGTTCTTCTCCTCTCCTGTCCGGATCAGCGGGGGATAGTCGCTTCCGTCTCCAACTTCATATTCGGCCATAACGGGAATATTGTTACGGCCGACCAGCACACGACGGCCACCCGGAAGATTTTTTTCATGAGGATCGAGTGGGAGATGGAAGGGTTCGATCTGGGCCGGGATGAGATCGGCCGCGAATTCGGGCCTCTGGCGGAGAGATTCGGCATGAAATGGGAGCTGCATTTCACCGATGTGGCGACCCGGATAGCCATATTCGCGTCCAGGCACCCGCACTGCCTGCACGACCTGATGCTGCGGCGCCGGATGGGAGAGCTCAGCGCCGAGATCCCGCTGGTCATAAGCAACCATCCCGACCTGCGGCCGGTGGCGGAGCAGTTCGGGGCAAGCTTCCTGCACTTCCCGATTACGCCCGAAAGCAAGCGGGAACAGGAGCGGCGGGAAATAGAGGAGCTGGAAAAGCACGGGGTAGACCTGATCGTGCTCGCTCGCTACATGCAGGTCCTGACGAACGATTTCGTCGACCGCTACCCCCACCGCATCATCAACATCCATCATTCGTTTCTCCCCGCCTTTGCGGGAGGCGATCCCTATCTTCAGGCCTATCACCGCGGAGTCAAGGTCATCGGAGCCACCAGTCATTACGTGACGGAGAGTCTTGACGACGGACCGATCATCGCCCAGGACGTGATAAAGATCAGCCACCGGGATGCAATAGAGGGCATGAGAATAAAAGGAAAGGACCTGGAGCGCATTGTCCTGGCCAGAGCGGTCCGGTTGCACCTGGAGCGGCGGGTATTGGTGCATGGCCAGAAAACGATAGTGTTCGAGTGAGCGGCGGTTGAAAAACGGCCGTCTGCTGTGTTTCTCGTTCCTCGAAGCCTCAACGTACGCTTTAGTACGCCTCGGCTTCTCGGAACTTCGGGGCCTTGCATCCGACCATTTTTGAACCGCCGCCCCTCCAAAAGATTGGAATAAGAAATCTGAACATTCTTGAACAGCCCGCGCAGAACTTATAAATGGCGGCATGCGGTTGATGCGTGAGGGCGCAAACGCCAGCGGGTACTCAGGATCAGCTGATTTTTAATTGCCCGGCGGGGAATTCTGAGAAGAGACTCAAGGCGTGCACGCCGTAATAGGTGTCCTCAATAGTCGCTATTCCCGCGTGCGACGCCCTGGAAAATCCTCCGTTCCTGTTTCGACACGCCCAGATGACTTCCGTGCACTTGTCAGGGTATTCAGGCTTCCTGGATAAAAGCGAGAGAGCGACTGCGCCGGCATGCATGTATTCGATATACGAGAGCGAGGTTCGGGGCACGTTAACGAAACCGTGAACGGGGCTTTCGCACCCAACGACAAAAGCCTCAGCCGCATTCAATGCTTCCGGACAGTTCAGCATGTTCAGCATCTCCAATGCCTGGGCGGTTTCGATGAGGGTCGAATAAGGCGATCCGAACCCGCCGTCGCCGTTCCGGAGTCGAAGGATGAAACGAACTGCGTTGCGCCTGGCCTCCTGCTCCAACCGGATGCCCCATGCGGAACAGAGTTCGACGACAGTAAACATCTGTTTGAAAATGGAGGAAACTTCGGGAGGGAGGAGAGCGACGTCGTACGGTCTCAGCTGGCTCCGGATATAGGGGGCAGGATACGACGCCGGGGTTCCATTCATGAGACGGAGGCCCTGAAGCGAATAGAATGCCTTGAATACGCTGTCGTACGAGCCGTCCGGGTTCTGCATCGACTTCAGATAAAGGAGGGTCCTGTCGTCCCTGAAATCAAAACCGATAATTTTCAGTACGGACAGGGCGTAAAAAGTATCCGATCCGTTTGGTTCGTCAAGCCGGTAAAAACAGAATCCCCCGGAAGCGCATTTCCGGCCAAGGACGTACCTGATGATGCTTTCCCGATCGGAGGGTTTCATCGAATATGGTTTGTTCGACAGGAAAGGATTTCTTCCTGCGCGCGCAGTTCGTCCATGTCGCGCATGATTTCGTCTGTCCTGCCCTGGGCGTTCGATAGCAGGCCCTCTATCGTCGCAAGCTCGTCGCCGACGTAGCGGACGGCCTGCTTGCGCATCTGCTCGATCATACGATTGATAGTATCCTCCCACTGGGCGGCCAGCCGGGAGAGATTTGTCTCTATTTCGCGCGGGAGCTTGCTTAAGAAGTTTCTTTCAAAAAGCGGCCGGAATATAAACATGGGAATCAGAAACCAGATCAGATCGAGATGGATATCGAAGCAGACCGGCGTCCTTATATCCGGCTGAGACGGTTCCGCTACTTCCAGGTTAAACTCTGAATACGAAAGTTCTTTTCCAAGCACCTTTTTCA